>Ga0164293_10000022_pt1 | contig 105616 bp, 105 predicted proteins | sample GEODES118metaG_FD_111487 | JGI IMG/M metagenome (GOLD analysis project Ga0164293, IMG submission 111487) | Eutrophic lake water microbial communities from Lake Mendota, Wisconsin, USA - GEODES118 metaG | ecosystem: Environmental > Aquatic > Freshwater > Lake | place: USA: Lake Mendota...
ACAGGCCCCAATGTGCTGGAAATTGGATTCGACGGCGGAGTTGGCGCTGAAACAATATTTCCTGGCGTGATCGGTATTGACAAAGGCTACCCAGGATATGACGGGTTGCACTTGCCGTTTGCCGACGAAAGCCAAGACGCTGTGTACGCCAGCCATGTGTATGAACATATCAACGACTGGAAAACTGCCTTGCGAGAATGGTATCGTGTGTTGAAGATTGGCGGGCACATGATCATTGCAGTTCCGCATGTTTGGCTGTATGAAAAGAAACCTGACTTGCCCAGCAGATACAACACTGATCACAAAAGATTCTATGCACCTTACAACCTGTTGGAAGAAGTGTGGCAAGCATTGCCACATCTAGGCTATCGTGTTAGACATTTTTGCGACAACGACAAAGACTGGCACGACGGCTGGGTAGAAAAACTGGTTGAAGATCCTTACGGCAACATTACTCTAGCAGGCAGCAGTGTGGGCTATATTCATGAAAATGGCCGTAGAGCCAAAGTTTTGTCTGCAGGTGAAATGCACCCCAGTGCTGGCTGTTACGAAATAGAAATGGTACTACAAAGAACCACAGTACCTGAATGGGTACAGTATGCATTTAAGAATAGAAAAATACTAGGACGAGGTTAAGGTCAACAAAAAAGGGCCTTGCGGCCCTTTAATGCTTCCCATCCCGAGGAATAAACGATTACTGGAATGACAAAGTACCGGAAGTGATTCCAATCTTGCCTAGGTAGTCGCCAGCATTGCCCAATGAGCTTGCTGTGTTTGTGAGTTCCACATAACCATAGCGAGTCATAAAGCCCACGACTGGTTCAAATGTGGCTGGATCCAGCACAACACCAGAGCTCATCAGTGGCACATATGGGCAATAGAACGCGGCTGCATCAGCCTCGCTAGAACCCTTGTAACCAATCAGAACTGCGGTGCCAGTGTTTGCGTAGCTGTCTACATAAACACGCATTGCGCCGTTCAGTGTACCAACAAACTTGGTGTTGGTAGGTGCTTCAAATGTGCCTTCAGTTGTACGAGCAAATGCTGAAGTTGTTGCACTTTGTAGTACTGTCAGTGCCTCAGCAGACACAACTGCCCAGTTAGCAGCACCACGACGGGTACGCTGAGCAATCAAGTTAGCTGTACGGTTGATCAATACTGCAAGAGCAGCATGCTCGTCACCAACGAAAGTTGCTGTACCGCTTACAGATGACTGATCATATGTAAACTCAGTAGCAGCCAAACTACGCAGGCTGGCCAGGATTTCTTGGTCAATTTCAACTGTGATTTCCTGTGCTAGAGCAGCCATGATTTCTGCTTCAACATCCAGGCCGTGCATGGCTTGTGCATCTTGAGCAGCTTCAAAAGTCCAACGTGCGCTGAGCTTACGAGTCTTGGCTTCAACAACTTGTTTCAAGATTTGCACGTTGATTCTGTTGCCTGGTACACCTTCTAGGGTAGCTGTGTTGCTAGCCTTGGAAGTTGCACTGTTACCAGAATAAGCAGTTGCAATCTTGAATGGGCTCAGTGCCTCATCACCGTTGGTTGCGCCATCGGTAGCGGTTGTTGCGCTAACTGTGTCGGCGTAACGAACACGCAGAGTATGAATCTGTGCCACTGGGCCGGTCATGGGCTGTACACCAACGATTTCGTTAGCAATAACAGTAGGCATAACACGGCGAATCACTGGAAGAATCACACGGTTCAGGGTTGCTACATTGCTGGAAGCAGTAGCACCACCTGTTGCATTTTCTGCCAGATACTTGCGGGTGTTCTCTAGGATCACACCCATTGTGGTTCTTTTAGAACCATTTAGGCCTTCTAACAGGGCATCTTTTGTTTCGCCCCAACGGCTCTCTAATAGTGCAGTTGTCATTTCTTTTCCTTCTCCTGTTTAGGGTTATTTTAGCCCTGCTAAACGCTTGATTTCAATCACGTTAGTGGCTTCATCAGAGGCGCTGACCTTAGCAGCTTTATCTCCAGTGAATTCTGAACGACTTTCAGTCAACGCTACCTTGGCAGCAGGCTTGACTGGGTTGTTGTTTAGAACAGCCGGAAGATACTTTTCAAATGCATTCTGCAACTTAGCAGTTTGCACACTCTCAAGAAGTTCGCTCATAACAGCGGACTTCTCTTTGTTCAAAGTTTTCAACAGACCAGCAACAATTTCCTTGCGCTCTGATGATTCTTTGATAATCCTAACTTCTCTATCCTTGCTTTCGGCAAGAATCTGCGCTTGCTCAGCTACTACCTTGGCTTCTGCTAGAGCTTGCTCAGTGACAGCCATTTCGTTTTTAAGTTTTACAATCTCACGATTCTCATTGAGATGTGTTACAGCAAACTCGCTAGCAAAGGCTTCAAAGAGACGACGACCAAACATGTTCTCGCGAGCAATCTGGATGTCTTCTTTCAATTGTGTAATTTCTGTGTCTAAATTGGTAGCAACAGCTTCCTTGACCAATTTGGCGCTGCGTTGAATAAATTGTGATTTCAGCTCAGACAACTTGGTCTTTGCTTCTGACACTAAACGAACGCGAGCTTCTACCACGGCTCTCTTGTCTTGCTCAAACTCTTGAATTTCTTCTGCTAGGGCCTTGATCACAAAACCTTCAAGTTTTTGGATATTTTCTTGATAGTGCTTGCGATCTACACGCAGTTCTTTCAATTCTTCGGCTAATTTACTAACCATGAACTGATCAAACTTTTGTACATTTTCAATCATGGAAGTACGAAACTTCACACGATCTTCTGCCATAGCTTGTTTTTCTTCCGCAAATTCGCGAATTTCTTCAGACAGAGCTTCGGTAACCATATTGTCCAGGGCGTCAACCATTAAACCCTTATCATGCTCATAGCGTTGCGCAAATTCTTCACGCAACTCTGCACGAATAGTTTCTCGTGCCTCATTCAGCTTGGTTTCCCAAGCTTCTGAGATGGCTTGACGGGTGTCTTCGTTGATGATACCGGAGTCAACCAGTGGTTTGATAGCATCAAACATTACCTATCTCCTATAGTTTCAAATCGTTGATTAGGCGCACAACTGCCTGTTTCAGATATTTCTGAACTTTTTGATCATGTACCGCGTCACCTGCCATGTCCAAAGCACGATGTCCATGACGCATGTTCATTAGACTTTCGTAAATTGCTTTTGGATATGCATGAGGTGCAGATGGTTGTGCTACAATGTCTACTGTGATGATTTCAAAATCGCTCACATGACCTGAGCCTTCGTTGACATTACCGCTGCCACGACTGCTCACTCCTAGTTTTACGCCACTGGTTAGCATGGCTTTCACCAGCTCACCCATTGGCGTAGGTAGAATCTTTAATTTACCAATACCAGCATGACCATCCATGTACATTTCTGTAATCATATGACTCACACGATCCAAATTAATTTTTAGATCGTCTGGATGATCAACTTCGCCGAGTACGCTTTTACCTTGCTTGAGTTGTTCGTTGATTTGCCCAACTGCTTTCTCAATCTCATGAACAGGGTATATGCGCTTGTTTTCGTTTTTTATTCCGCCTTCAATGCATATACCTTTGAGATAAAGATTCTTACTTTTACCATCCGGAGCATCCTCAGCAAGGAGCTCCAGTTTAGCTGCGTCAAAAGTAAGATTTTCTTTAAGATACAAAGCCATATTATTTCTCTATATTACTTGGCACGACCTGGTGCACCATTCAGCGGACTGTTAGAATTTACACTCTGTTCGCCAGATTTTGCACTTGCCTTGGTGTCATAGTAATTTTGTGCACCTTTGTTACCGCCTGGTTTGTTAACATTGCGCTTGGCAACATCAATTTCCTGCGGTGACTTTAGAAAGCCGCCGGCTTTGCCATTTGGTCTTTGACCACTTGGATCAGTTTCGCTGCCGCCTTGCACCATGTTTTTTGCTGTGCCGCCCATGTCGTTTTTGCCAGCTAGGGGGCTTTTGGTGTTCTTTTCACCTTGACGCTCACTTTTGTCGCCAGTGCCTACATTTTCGCCCTTGGGGCCCTTGTATGCACCTTTGTCCCAGTCCACGCCAACTTTGTCTACATATTCGCGAATACGCTCAGCATCGCTTTTTGCACGATCAGATTTTTTGTCATCTTCGTCGTCTTCTTCTTCTTTGCTTTCAGCAAACGGATTTTTACCAGCATCGTCTTCTTCGCCTTCTTCGTCGTCGGCTTCTTCACCTTCTTCGTCGTCGGCTTCGTCGTCACTGCTGCCAAAATCATCCTCGTCGCCCATGTCGTCGCTGCCTTCATCAGACATCAAACGATCAAATTCTGCTTTGAGTTCATCAATGGCACTTTCCAGATCCATGATGTCGCCTTTGGTGGCTGGAGCATCGCTGTCGCCAACTGCACCGTCCATGCTGTCCATGTCGTCCATGCCACCCATGTCGTCCATGCCACCCATGTCGTCCATGCCAGCTGGATCGCCACTCATGTCATCACCAGGCATTTCTTCGTCGGCTTCGTGCATGCCGGTTTCGTCTGCTTGGATTTCGTCAACCAAGTTGCCAACTGCGTCTTGGTTTAGTCCTTCTTCGGTATCCATCAATGATTCATAGATTTCACGGCTGCGCTCTACCACGATGCTGTGGAAAAGGGCGCGAGCTTTAGCTTCGTCATCATTGATGATGTGTTCTATAAGCTGTTCATATTTGTTCATGAGAACCACTCCTTTAGTAATATGGCTTGTTATGATATTTAAGATAACGGCTAAGATTTAACTACTTTGGCCGGAATTTTGAAGTATTTTGAGAAATTTAGCAGCATTCTATAGGCTTGCACCAGCACCTGCTCCGCCAGCACCTGCTTCTACCGGGGGTTTATATTGCTTGCTTACCCGTTTGAGTTGTTGCTCATGTTCTAGTTTTTTCACATCATTCATCATGCGCAAACGATTTATCTGTGCTAGAGTAAGTCGTGTTTTGCGCGAATCATCCAATTTGAGTACTGAATGATCTTCTGCAGGATTCTCGCGCCCGGGTATGGCTTTGTCAAAAAACTCGTATATTAGCATGTGTATATTTACCCAGACCTGGTTGTTTATACCGGAGTTGGTATAGATGCAGCTGGTGCTTGCGATACACCGCCTCCCGGTACAGGGCTACCCAGTCCCGATGCATCAGGAGCCATTGCGCCTTCTTCTCCTTCAGCAGGAGGTTCAGCTGCTTCTAAATCACCCTGAATACCACCAGGTGTAACGCCTACACTGCGCAGACCTGCAGGATCAGCAGGAGCTGTCTCAACATCACCTTGTTCTTCAGCCCACATGGTCTCGTTTTCAGTCATTTCCTGCTCAGTTAAGCCTAGATAACGCTGCATGAGAAAACGCTTGGAAAAGTACGGATACTGTTCCAGCTGAGTGAATGTGTTGATTTTGGCCATGTCCACATCAGCTTGCCTGTACTGTGCAAAGTTTTGTGGCTCATTGAATTTGAGTTCAAACAGTTGACCATCTACATTAATACCACGCCATCTCATGTACAGCTTAAACTCTTTGTCTAGATATTCAGCAATGGTACTTTGTAATCGCAAACAGTACTGATTAAAACGCCATTCCTGGATCAGTGCTGTGCCTACTTTACCATCTGTAAAACTGCCTGATGCTCCATCGTCCAGTCCTGTGGGCAGATAACTGCTTGGAATACGCAGTCCTCGAAACAGCTTGTTGGTGAAAAAGTGTAGATCAGTGATCTCACCCAAGTTACTGGCTCCTGCCAGTGTTTCCACCGTGGATCCACGACCGTCTGCAGTGGTAGGAAAAAAGTAATCTTCGTTTTGACTCAACGGATTGTAAGTGGCATCCATCATGTTGGTGCCACCGCCAGTTTGTGTGGGAATACGACGCTGATGCACTTCGTTCTTGATGCGCTCCACAAATGCCATGGCCATGTGGGCAGGCATGTTACCTACATCAATTTTGAAAACTCTACGCTCCGGTGCTCGCTGCACACGATAGATAATGATTGCATCTTCTAGTAATTCTTTTTGTTTGAATACTTTGAATACATTTTCCAACACTGAGTTACCAAACGGCCAATAAACATCTAGCCCTTCTGTTAGACTCATGTGCAACACATGTTCTGCGTTTATTGCGCACTCATTTTGTGCTTGAGTAAATCTACTGCCGCCGGTGTAGGGTGCCTGAGGCTGAATGTAACTGCCGCTGGGCCCGCCTGTTTGCGGATGATTTAGATAGGTGTCTGTGGCAGCCACTGCTGTCACTGTGAGATTCATTAGATTGGGATTAATGTCCTTGACAATGTACTGTTCTGGTTCTTTGCCTTTGGCTTCGTTTACAATAATCTTAACAACCTTGCTCATTTCTACCCAGTACAGTTTGAAAGTTTCTGGGTCGCGCACAAACACTTGATCGCCGTATTTTATTATGCTGCGGAATATTTTGAATATTCTGCGATTCATCTGATTCAAACTGATCCACTGTTGCAGTTGTTCCTTGATTATCTTTACTTCATTTTCTGTGGGCTGTTCTTTGAAATCAAGAGAGAATGCTGTGCCGTTTTCGTCATTGGCTTGAGTGCTAAATTCGCTGAGAATGTCCAAAGCAGCATTTACTTCACTGTCCATGTCCATCTGTTCATATTGATTGTATCGTTCCACACGGTTGGGATGGCCAATGTACAGTTCGGGCAAACTGCTCTGCCAGTTGCGATAGCCAGCCTGTGGTACATATTCTGCGCCGCCGCCGTTGGCCAGCACACTCATATTGCCACTGATGTTGCTGGGCAAATTGGAACTCTTAAAATATTTTTTCCAGGTCATGTTATTCTCAGATCTGTATGTATTTAACTATACTGCACACTATCAAACGGTTTCATTATGTCATGGCTGTCAAACGACGATTGGTATTGCGCTGTTGAAAAACGCCGTCTTCTGCTATTGAATTGTTTTCTCGATAGGCAGTCAACAGTTTGCCCAACATGTTAGTGACTTCTTCGTTGTTGGTTTTGAGAGTGGTTTTTTGCGAATCGATCAAATTGACCAGCTGTGCAGATACTGCCACTACTCCGTCTGCTGCATCCCCGACCTTGTAATTCACTCTGGCTATGTATGGATCATTTAGCCCAGAAAAAGAAACCTTAGTTGCGGCGTCAGGCTGCTTTATTCCTCGCATCTGTAAAATACTGTCACTGCCTATTTCTACAAGCAATCTTCCGTTATAAGTTTTTAATCCATTCCAACTTCCTATTCCGGCCTTGTCTTTGGGGTTAATTGTAATCCCAGCAGTTAATCCACCTTGCATTTTTTGAACTGCATTGGCAATGGCTTCTAGTTTTTTAGCATCAATATCAGATCCAAATTCAAAAAAACCTTTGGACATTGCAGCTTTAACTGCTGCTAATGCAGTTGCTACCTTAGATATTTTTTCTGCATCAATGTTTTCAAAAGTTTTCATTGAGGTTACAAAGGCTGACATTCCTTTGCCGCCGCGCTCTAGTTCTGGACCTGCCTTGGCAAAATCCATCATTTTTTCCAATGGCGATTTGACACCAAACAAAGAACCAAGACCGCCTACTATGCTATTGAATAAATTTGATAAAACTGAAGCACTGCCCAGTAGAGTAAATGCTGCCACGCCCGCAGCCACTGCCGCTGCGCCTTTGCCAGCTTGTGTTAATCTTTGACCATCTAGTCGCTGAAATTTTTCAAGACCTTCAGCCAGTGTAGGCAGACTCTTGCCCATGATCCAGCTGGCCGCTGCAATACCAAGTCCTAACACAGCAATAGCACCTGACATAATGGCAGCGCCTAGTAGAATTTTTGGATTAGCAAAAGCACCAATGCCAGTGGCTATGCCGCGCATGAGGCCACTGATAAGAGCACCAGCTCCTGTGCCTAATGCTCTGAACACATTCACAAGAAAACTTTCAAATCTTCCTGGAGGACCAAATCCGCCGCTCTGCCCGCCTGGAACTGGCGCTGGTACTTTGGTAAATCTACCTCTTTCATCTCTTGGAGGCAGTTGTCGTCCACCTCGGCCACTTTCCACTGTGCCGCCGGTGCCTGGCAACCCACCCCCGGTCATGAACTTGAATCCATCCAACACTGTTTTCAGTGGGCCTAGAGCTTTGCCCACGGCATACAACAGTCCAACTACACCTGCACCAATCAATAGCCCTTTGGTACCAAGTCCAGCATTTGCCCAGAACTCCTTGGCATACTGTTTAATATATTCCCAGTACTCTCTGGCCATGTCTGACATTGCGTTTTTCATCATGTCCAGTTGTGTCTTTATGATTTCTTTTGCACTTGGCACATCTGCATCTAAAATGCTTTTTATCTTGCCCAGATAGTCATTCATGTGACCTTTAAGAATATACAGTCTAGATATCACACCCTCCTGTAAGGCCTTTTCTAAGTCTTTGCCTAGCACTGTCATGTCAATCAGCTGACCTGCCAGTCCGGTGGTTGGAGTTGATCCAATTGCATTTTTCTCAGAAAAAGTTTTGGCTGCGGTAGCCATTTGATTGATATAGGTTCTTGCATCCGCTGCCGCAGTACCCAGAGCTTCTATTTTGCTACCTGGAGCCATGGCAGCCAAGTTGAATTCAGTCTGAGATAGGAATCCGTCATTGACTGCCTTGCTGTATTTTTGTTGAATCTTGAAGAAATCTTCTGCGCCTTTGCCTTGCTTGGCAGCGGCTGCAAGTTCAATTCCCAAAGACTCCAGCGCAGGATTTACTGCTTCCATCACAGCACCAGTTTTGTTCAGCACACCACCAAAGGTCAGTCGTTCCATGAGGTTCTGACGCATGATTGGATCAGCAATGCCAGACACAGCATCTTCTACACGTTTTCTAACATTAGGATCAGTAAATGTTTGCAGGAAGTTTTGGAATGCCAACTGTGCAGTTTTCTTGCGTCCTTCTTCCATGAGCTGGCGTGCGTTCTTGCCTGTGAGGTCTGATATGGTAGCCAAATGCACCGCATACTCTCTTGTGCGCTGTGCTACCTGATCAGCAGACAGTTTAGCAAGAGGGTCTTGACGACGCAAGCCTGCCATGACATCAGCCATGAGTGCACCTTGCTCGGTATAGGAAAAGCCCAAGGCCAGCAGCTCTTTGCGTACTTTCTTGCCATCTCGATCAAAGATAGCACCAACTCGTCCAAACATGAGAGCAGCATCGCTCACGCTCATGTTTGCTTTGGCAAGAGTTTCTGAGTTGGCCTTGACCATGGTACTGAAATCTTGCAAGGTGTAGTCGCTGCCTTCCAGAGCCTTTTGAACTTGTTGTAGTCCGCCAACATAGCTGGCACCAGCAGCAGTCATTTCTTGGTAGGCTTTGAGAATCTGTTCGCCCCCAGCCATGAGAGTTTGAATCTGTAGCTGCTTGGCCTGAGCTTTGAGAGCACTTTGCAGACCCATGAACTGAGCACCAAGAACAATACCAGCACCTGCTATCTTGCCTACAATGCCGCCAAAGTTCATCAAGGCGCCACCGGCCTGGGTGGCCATGCCAGTCATGGTCTGTACAGCAGTGTTCTGTAGCTGTATAGAAGCTACCATGGCTGTGCCAGCTATGGTAAAGCCACTGGCACCACTCTGAATAGCTTGAACAACCTGGGCATTGCCCTGAATCATCTGGGTGCCAAACTGCTCTAGATTTTGTCTTAGTGCAATTACACCACTTTTGAATTTTTCGTTGGCTGCGGTGCCTTCTTCCAGTTTGGCAAGTCTAGCCCGTTCAGCTTCAATGGCTTTCTTTTGTTCTTTGCTCAGTGATATCTGGCCTGTGCGAAAGTCTGAAAGAACAGAGTTTAATTGGCTTAATCGGGTGCTGGCATCACCTGACGCATCTCTAAACGCCAGCTGCTGTTTGGTAGTAAATCGTATGCCGTTTTTTAGAGAATTGAATTCTTTGGCAGCTTCTTTACTGCGTTGTAACAGTGTGTTTATTTCATCGTTGGTGGGCTGCTGGCCGCGACCGCGTCCTCCGCCGCCCATGCCACCGCGACCTTCCATCAGACCTACTAGTCGTTCAAGTAACTCAGTATTGCGATCATATGCCATATTCTCTAAATCTCAGGTTTTTTACCGATAAATATCTGTATCAACTATTTATAGGATCAAAATATGACCACAGAACCACATGCTATTCCTGCCCCTGCAGTCAAAGTCAATCCGCTGTCACGACTGTTTAGAACACCTGCAATTTACATAGAATTGCCCAGTGGAGGCAAATACTACCCTGAAGGTGCACTGGACATGCCAGAAAACGGCGAACTGCCTGTGTATCCACTGACCAACAAAGACGAAATCATACTGCGCACACCAGATGCACTGATCAACGGGCAAGGTGTAGTGGATGTGCTACAAAGCTGCATACCCAACATCAAAAATGTCTGGCTCATGCCCACAGTGGATGTGGATGCTTGCTTGATTGCATTGCGCATTGCCAGCTACGGACACAGCATGGATTTTGATCAAATTTGCCCACACTGTGGTGCCGAACACACCTATGCCATGGATCTTCGTGAAACCATGGGCGGTTTACGCTGTCCTGACTTTGACAATGTGGAACATTTTGATGTTATGAGTGTGAAGTTCCGCCCACAAAACTACACACAAGCCAATCGTATGAGCAAAATTGGATACGAGCTGCAAAAAACTGCTCAAGCAATTGATGCACTGCCCGACGGTGATGATCAACGAGCAGCAGTTACCATGCAGCTGGAAAAAGTAACCGGCATTGGTTCTGAAGTGATGGCCAACTGCACAGAGTACATTGAACTGGTAGAAACCGGCGAGCGCATAGCAGACTCAGATTTTCTCAAAGAATTCTACAACAAGATTGATGCAAAAACATTTACCAAAATACAAAATGCATTGGCTTCAATCACTGATGTTGCAAATCTAAAACCCAGCAAGGTAGCATGCCAAAGCTGCCAAGGAGAGCTCACTATAAATGTGATGTTTGATTATGCTGGTTTTTTCGGGCTAGGCTCTTGACACTCACTAATGAGGAAATTGAGCTGTTACTGAGCAGCATGGAAACAGAGTCAAGAGCCATACGCGAAGAAAGCATTAGAATCACCTGGTGGATGCGTGGAGGTATCAATTACGAGCAAGCTCTGCATCTGAGCCCTGAAGAACGACGCATAATAAATGAAATCATTAAAGAAAACATGGAAGCAACCAAGAAGTCAGGACTACCATTCTTTTAAGATCTCTAGCGAGATCTATCACTTTCGCTATCGCTCAGTGATGGATTGTTTTCTTTTCGCTCAAGCGATTTAAGTTTCATCCAGATTAATCGGTCACACTTTGCCCGCACAGGGCAAAAGAGTGCTTCATCCGAGTGGCACAGTCACTTAGCGTTAGAGCATTGCAGAGGCGGTTGTCCGGTACCTCGAGCTCCGTCTTTGTATACAACGGCGGATATTTACTCAAACGCTAACTTGAGTAACTATCGTGCAGTATCACTACTGCGTCTTTTTAGTCTTTATCCTGTTCAAACAACTAAATCGCGACATGTGCGATCTTCATCCTTACGGGTAGTAGTTGAGTGCTCTTTACGGCAAGAGACTTACCCTCCCTGCGATCCTAGATCCAGGTTTCCGGGCGCACGAAATTGGCCTGCGCTAGCTTGTACCGTTTACTTGCAGAGTTGCTTTACAGCGTCTGCGTTGAGTTCCCAAAATGTATCATAATCCATGATGAACCAGTGTCCGTGTTTCTGGGAGCCATAATTAAAGTGTCGTGTGAAAGTCAGGGAAGTTGTGTTGGGCTGTGCTTGTACTGCTACAAACATGCCTTTGCGATTGAATTTCATGAATATGATATTGAAGTCACCCTCGTCAGCGACATCCATACATTGTTCAATCCATTCGTCTAGTTGCTTACATGAGCCTTGAAAGAGTTGATGAAACGGAAAGTCTTTATAACTTTTGCACTCAGCGTTGAATCGTGGAAAACTCTGTCCGGGGATAATGTCCCCTTTGAAGCTTCGAATCTGTCCTTCGTGCAATACCTCTTTGCGATGTGCATTAGTTCCGCCAATATAAGCGCCAGAATGCGGAACGCGAATAAAGCGTTCTCCGTAGGTCACTGTAAGGTGATCTGCTACCCTACGCTCCCATGCGTTTCCTTTGGCTTTTTGTGGCGATGTCATATGCTAATTTAATTATCTTGCAAGATTATCGAGATAAAATTTGTACATTTTGTTACCATTCGGTGGCATATTTGTCATTTACAACCCCTTGCGAGCATTTGTTTTGGCATTCTTGCCAGCGGAATGTTTGGAACTCTGTGTCCCAAAAACTGTGTTTTAACACATCAAACAGCGTGATTTGAGTTAGGTCAAACTGGCGACCCCGTTCTATCCATTCTGTATTGTGTTCATATCTATTGGCCACCCAACAGCAGGGGAAAAAATGCCCTTGACTATTGATAAACAAGCCTTTGTTGCCTATAGCGCACAAGGGCAATATTGGATTGTCCTTGTAAACAGCTTGTGCAGTATCCCAGGATTTTAGATTATCGCTGTGCGCTTTGGGCCATATCTTGCGATCCAGCGGAATCACTTCACGATCAAATCTATGCCCAGGAGCTATCCATTCTGACCTGGGCTGTAGACTATCGGTGGGTCCATAGATTGGGTACACCTTGGCAAATTTTGTGCTGCGAGTGATCTGTAGAAAATCAAAGCCTCTGCTTCTAGCGTGGCGCTCAATGTTGTTCAAATGATCTTGATTAAAATCAAACACAATAGTGGCCCACACCAGTCTGGCATCACTTGCGCCTCGCAAGGCCACAATGCCTTCCATGATGCTGTCCCAGTCGCTGTTCACACGATACAGATTGTTGCTGGCATTATCGTACCCGTCTATGCTGAAATGCACAGTGTCATGATGATCCAACACATGTCCAAGACTGCGCCACCAATTTTCTGAACGATGACTACCATTGGTAACAATAACAATTTCTACATCAGCACAGCTTTTGAAATACTTGATAACAGGTATTAGATCATGAGCATAGATAGGATCGCCATCGTCCCCGCAAAAGGTTACCTTGCGCACATGCTGTTCAATAAACGCCGGTGGAAAATTCTTGTGAAAGAATGCCAGATCCAGCTCGGTGTTTTTTAATCCGTTGGGCACTTCTTGTCGCGCACAACGAGGGCAGCGCAAGGTACACTTGCTGCTGATTTCAATGTGCCAGTGCCATAATGCTAGCATAGAGCTGTGTCCTCGCTAAACTGACTCTCAAATCTTGTTTGATCATTTTTGGTTGCGCAGAACTTGGTGCATACAGGATGTGGATTGTCCTTCCAGCTGGCTGTAAGCTCGTGCGGATTTTTGACCAAGTGACCAAGTCTTGCATCCATGCGAAACACTTCACTGCCTATAAAACAACAAGGCAAAATCTCACCTGTTGCGGCCATGTAGATACTTTGCTCACGCACAGCATGACATTCAATTGGTCCTGTGTGTGCAGTGAACTGATACCCAGTAGGAGGTGATAAAAACTTTACAGGGCGTTCTTGAAATCTACTGCTTACCTTGGTGCGAAATCTCACAAACCCTAACTTCCTGGCTTGATCTCGGCAGTGGTCCACATGATGTTCGTTGTGTTTGAAAATAAGCATGTCCCAGTGTGCCCGTCCACCACATTTGATAAATGTTTCTGCATTCAACATCACACGGTGCCACATCACACCCTGACGATAAATGTCATTGCTACTGGCCATGCCATCAATGCTGAACACACAATAGTCTAGCTCACCACAGAGCAGTTCTCCCATGGCCATCCAGAATTTGGCATCACGCAGGCCTCCATTGGTATTCATACCTAGAGTTATGTTAGGATTTATTGATCTAAACCACTGAAATATTTCCACACACTCTTTGGCCGCAGCAGGATCACCAAAGTTACCACAAGCAAACATTTTGTCTAGCTGTTGAACAAAACTCACAGGCAACAATTGTTGTATGCGTTCCAAAGTTAAATCATGATCAGTATGATACCCCATGTCTGGATCCATTCTGGCACACTGCGCACAACTGGCCTGACAGCGTGTGGTGAGTTCTAGATGCAGTACTCTGATATCCTCATTGGGTATCAATGTCGGTGCCATATGTAGTAAATCCGTTTTCTTTAGTGACAGTGAGTACATTATTCACGCGACTGCTGAGTTCGTCCTTGTGACTGACCAACCATACACTTTTGTTTCGATCTCGCGACATCTTTTTCAGTATGCCCAGCGCACTGTCCACACCTGATGCATCCATGCCTGAATCTACCACTTCGTCAATGAACAAGAGATTAATGGGCTGATACAGACTTTCGTACACATCACGAAAAGCCCAACTTAGACTTAGAATCAATCTATTGCGTTCACCTCTGCTGAGATTGTCAAAGTCCAATTCACGGCCCAGCTCAGTGATATTCACAGTAAGATCATTGAGGAAAATCACAGTGTGTGGCAATCCAATCTTGTCCAAGTAATAGCTGAGTCGTTGATTCAAATAAGAAAGATTTTGATCAATAATACGCTTGCGCACAAACGAATCCTTACTGGTCAACAGTTTGTGCAAGAAATCCTGGTGCTCAACAAGATTGGTCAAACGATTCATTTCGTCGTAGTCAATCTCTTCCAGAGCCTTGGCAGTCATTTCTGTAATCTGATCTGCATAAGGATCTGCTTCTTCCTGCTTGGCAGTGATCTGACTCAGTATGGTACCTAGACTGGCACGATGTTCAAAAGCATCAGCTTCGCGTTCGTAGAAGGTAGTAAGGGCATGACCCAACTCGCCAAGATCAGCAAGAGCCTGTGAGTTTTCAATAAACTGTGTGTTTGCAGCCAAGGCATTCAATGCAGCATCCTGTAACTCTTTTTCTTTTACAGTCAACAAAGATTCATGATTGTTGTCATGCAATTCTTGTCCACAAGCATGGCACTTGTGTTCTTTTAGGCTGTTGATTTCAGTTTTGATTTTTTCAACGGTTCTTGCTTCACGCTGCTCGTCACGCTCGTTCTGTGCAATGTATTTTTTTAGTTCCTTGATTTTGAGCTCTTTGGCAGTGTACGCTGCCAGCTGTTGGTGTGCCAACAGTTCTGCTTCAATGTCAATCTTGCCCAGTTCGTCATAGGCCACTGCTAGTTTTTCTAGATCTTCCTGTTTCTTGTCCTGCCACATTTTTTGTCTACGCACAAGATTGGCAATTTGATCTTCCATGCGCTTGTTGGCATCTTGCACTGCCTTGATGCGATATTCTTCCTTGGTAATCGAATCTCTAGCAGCTTTCATTTGTTCTTTGAGAGCTTCTGCCTTTTCACTCAGCTGTGTAACGCCCAGCAACTGTTCAATCATCACACGCTGTTCAGCTGCCTTGAGACTCAGGAAAGGTTCTGTGTAGGTGTTCAATGCCACAATGTGTTTGAACATGTCGTGGCTCATGCCCAGCATGTTTTCAATAGCACCTTGTGTTTCGCGACTGTCGCCTTGTGCTTCGTCTTTGATTTCTTGTTCAATGTTTCCTACAAAGAACTTGAGTGTGTTGGGTTTTCTACCACGCTCAATCTTGTAATCAACTCCGTCTTTTTCAAACTCAATGGTGACCATCATGGCCTTACCATTGGTCTTGTTGATTAAATTTTCTTTGCGAATCTTGGTTAGTGCTTCGCCATACAGCGCATAGCTCAAGGCATTGATAATGGTGGTCTTGCCTGTGCCGTTTCTGGCTCCGGTGTCGTCTCCGCCTAGGTCTAGATTTTGGCCCAGCACCAGAGTAAGGTCTTTACGATCAAATCGTATGGCCTGCGTGGCATTGCCCACGCTCATGAAATTCTTAACAGTCAGATCTTTTACGACAAAACTCATTAACAGTTCCTATAGATTTCCAACAGCAGTCGTGGATCATAGTGCTCGCTGCTGATTGCATTGATTTGATTTTGCACGATTGTGTCAATACTTTCGAATTTGATTTCGCCGGTGGCATCTGCGTTGACTTCTATGTCTTTCTTGGGAATAAGACTGAGTTCGCGCAGCTTGTAGGTGCCTACAAAAGTTTCTTTAATAAATGTTGCTTCTTCATAGCTCAAGTCAATATCAATGTTCACTCGAGCATGCATTTTGGGTTTGAAGATTTTTTCTGGGTGATCAACAATGCTGCTCAGGCCCAACACACGATATGTGGGCTGGTCAGGCCAGGCATGGTACTCAGGCTCGGCGCCCCATTCTAGGATCATCATGCCACGATCTTCATCCCCGTCGTCGGCATAGTTGTGCGGAAAGCAGTTGCCAATATAGGTGATGTTGTTGGAAGTCTGACGTTTGTGAAAGTGCCCTGTGAACACATGTTCAAAGCCCACAAAGTCCTCACGCTTGGCTTCGCCCACATCTGGCATCTGTACCATGGCGTTCATGAAGTAGCCCGGCAGTTCAAAGTGCCCAAAACAATACTTGCCTTTCTTTTTCAAAAGACGCTTGTGATCATCCCCAACAAGCCAAGGAGCGATAACGACATCCCCACTTTGAAACCAATCATTGCATATTTTAACATTGGGGAGGTGGCGGGCCCACTCAACTGACTGAACATCACGCTTATCGCGATAATAAAGATCGTGATTCCCAGGTATAAAGTATACAGCATCAAAGTTATCATTCATGTACTCCAGAGCTCTAAGGCTGTAGTTTAGTGTGAGGATGTTTAGTGCAGCTCGGTTGTTGTGCCAGTCGCCTAGGAAAAAACAGGTTTCGCAACCCTGCTGTTTGGCCAGGTCAACTGCCCAGTGTACAAAAGCCAAACAGTCCTCGTTGTGAGTGATACTGTTTGATTTCAAACCAAAGTGAATGTCGGTAAACACCGCTGCTTTTTTGAACAAGTTAGACATAGATTTTATTATAGGTTAGAAGTAGTTGTTTGTCTATAAAAATTTTGCTCGCTTAGATCTGTCACACTGTTCCAGTCGTTCAAAAATAATTTTGAATATTCAGGAAAGGTTTCGCAAAATGACTGACCACGATAAAGGTCTTGCCGCTTCATCCAGATAATAAACTGCCGCCAACGATCCGGATCATGATTTTTCAACTGCATGTAATTGCGCAGTTCTGCATTTTGAACATGCTCTAGCACTGCTTGCTTGACATGATCTGGTGCCACATGCACAGCAAGATAGTCTGGACTCTGCACCATGTTGATATAGTATGGACCAATGTGCTCAGTGACCCAGGCAACCAATTGATCCACACTATACGCATTTATAAGGCTGAAGGTCAACGACCCCATGATGTATAGCTCGCAAGATAATTCAGAACGCAGAGATTTGACATGCTGTAAAACTTCCATGGCATCATTCCACTGTGCTGGCCAACGCAAATATTCAAATTCTTTTGCCACGCCATCAATGCTCATGGCTATCTCAACTCTTTTGAACTTGTTCCAGGCTGCTTTGAGTCGCGGAGTGGGGTGATTGGTACAGTTGGTACTGTAGTACAAGGTTATGCGATCACTCAGCCCTGCTTCGACTAGATATTCCAGCAGCTTCAACTGTGTGGTATTCAAAAAAGGTTCACCACCAAAGAAATCAATTTTTTCTAAATTCTGTGCAATAGCATAGTACTGTGAAAAGTCCATGTGTGCAGGTGGCAGCAACGGAATAAATCTATTGTAGGTCTGCCCATCCACCCGAGTATTGTACAGTTTGGCATACTCCTGACCTTCTCGGGCATAGCTGTTGGTATCCCAACCGCCGCAACTACGACACGCAAGATTACAAACATTGCTTACTTTGAAAACAGCAGTCTTTGGTCCTTGCTTCCAACGCCCACTCAAAAGAAAATCTTCATAGTCGTTGGGAAAATACTCCAGTTGTCGTTGGCGTAGACTTTGTTTGCCAGCATCTTCTTCGGCCCAGCATCTATGGCAAGCACTGGGTCGTTGATTGAGAATAAAATCCTGGCGCAGCTGATTCAATTCATCGCTGTTCCAGCGTTGTTCTGGGGTCAGGTGTTCGTGATGCCATTCGCCTGCACCAAACGCACACGGACTGTTGCGACCGTGTGGGTTTTGTCTGATGCTTTGAAATGGTGCAATACAAAAATTGTTTGGCCGTGACTGCGGAATCTGCTGATGCAGTTGCTCCAAACCAACAGCTTGCGAAATCATTCGTCGTGCGACCCAGATCCACTGCTGCTGGCCATCTGCCTGGTGTAGCTGGGATTTAGATTGTTCATTTGTAGAATATCATCTCGGAGATTCTGGTTGCGCTTTTCAATGTTAAGGACTCGAGTAAAGGAATTAGTGATAGCAGCAGTATAATAAGCAAAAGGATTCTGTGATTTGCTTTCATCAAATTGTAGTCCTATCTGTGATAATTGTAGTAGCGCCTGGCTACGCATTTCGTCGTTGTAGGTATAACCTCGCCAGTTGCTGCGAGTGGCGTAGCGTTCGCACAATTTCATGAACATGTGTGCCAGTTTGTTGGTCATAGCACCGTGCTCTCGGCTGTAGTGACCAGTGGCAGGATCGCCTTTCCAATGACTGATACCTACTACAACCATCTGCAAGTTGTCATCTTGATCACGAGTAACTTTAACATGTTGAAACGGAGGAAAATTCACTTTAACAAATTTTGTGGGTTTTTCTGGTTCTGCATCATCATACTCTGTGTCAACCTTTCCCTCATCTTCTAAGGCGTCTACCTTGCTGGTGCGTTTTTTACTAGTTTTAACCACTTCTTGCAGCGGCACATGACTCCAGGTCATCATGCGAAACACCACATCTGATTCTTCTATTTTGCTGGGCTTGATTGCATGATCTTCTAACTTGCACTTTACTCCTGTTGCAATAGCAGCGTCATAGGCCAGCTTGCTCAGTCGTTCTGCACGATTTTTCTTGGCTTGTGTAAGGTCTTTTTTCATAACCTTGCGATCTTCCGTTATAATCAAGTCATAGTCGGCATCGCTGGGAGTAAGAAACCAGCAATAGGTGCTCTTACTCTTGTGGATTTCTTTGAGAATATCCTTGTTGTTGAGATAGTTGTGTTTCATGATAACGAGAATCCTTTTATAAAACTACCAGTTATTTTAACAAATAAATACTAGAAAAGCAAGAGGAAAATTGCAATGAGAACAAGAAGATTATTGCCCGGTGGCGGTGCTGCCCGTACTCCGTTAGAAGATGCACTAGTTAGTGCCGAAGCTGGTACCGTGAGCCGAATATCAGGCAGTCCTACCATGCGAGTGGACGAAAAGAAAGACTGGCGAGTGCGCATCAGCTTGCCTCCAAACAGCAAGTTTGCATTTCGCGATGCCACCAACATAGACACAGCCAGAGATGTCTGGGAGCAGGGGTCGGCGCAGACATCCGCTGGTCTAATGGCTGATCTTCGTGGAAACGGGCTGGGGTCAGACGGCGTGGTATTTCCATATACTCCTCAAATCACTATTTCTCATACTGCTCGCTACAGCGAACTTGCGCTGACTCATAGCAATTACAAAAACTTTTTTTACGAGGGCAGTGAGGTAGCAAATATCCAAATACAGGGTGTATTTACCTGTCAAAACAGTGAGGAAGCAAGATATCTCATGGCCTGCATTCAATTTTTACGAGCATGTACCAAGATGAACTTTGGTATAGACGATCCCGCAGCAGGAACTCCGCCAACATTGGTCAGACTCAGCGGTTACGGTGAACACTATATTCCTGGCAGCTTAAACTGCGTGGTAACAGCAGTGAGTCATGCCATGCCAGATGATGTTGACTACATCAAATATGATTTAGGAAACAGTTACGGGTGGATGCCTATTCAAAGCACTCTAACTGTAAATCTCCAACCAGTGGTAAGTAGAAACCGACAAGCTACCAGTACATTACTCAGTGATTTTGTCAAAGGATCATTTCTTGGCGGTTCTACACTTGGCACTTCCACAACTGACAAAGACGGAGGAATATTCTAATGACCAACGCAGTCTACAGTAGAAGCAGTGCCTACTTTGCCACACCTAAATACGGCACATTTTTAGATGTGCTTGAAAAAAGATCCATACCTTTTGTTGCCGACGACACTATCTATGTGATAGAAAGAGTTTATCAGTATAGGCCAGACCTGTTGGCCTATGATCTTTATGGTGATGCTGGTCTTTGGTGGGTGTTTCAGACTCGTAATCCCAACATTATAACAGATCCACTAGGAGACTTTGTGGCAGGCGTGTCTATTCGCATTCCTAAGAAAACTGCCATTGACACAGCTCTTGGATTGTAAACAATGACCACACTAAACGAAATCAACCAATTTATAGAAAAAAATAATGCTGCGCAAATTCCGTTTGACGCTTCTACGGCCAAGACTCAAGCAGCATCTGAAGTGTTGCAAAAAACATCGCAGGCAGTACTAAATCCCAGTAGTAATACAGAACGCACAACTCTATTAAATCAGGCAATCACTGTTACAGAAAATCCTGACGGCACGGTTAGAGTGCAAACAGCAGCTGGTGTAGCAAGAACCATACCAACTGAAAATTTAGCAGACTACACCACCCGCAGAGACAATAAACTAGCGGTGTTTGAAGAAAATCGCAATCGTGCAGATGCAATCAGACAATGGGGTGTTGATAATCCGCAGATAGTTAAAAACAGCAACACTTCACTGACCACAAACAATGATGCTCTACTGAACTCGGATCTTGATAGAGAATTTACCACTTTTGCATCAGATGTGCAAAGGTCCACTGGCAGATTACCATACGATACGCCTGCTACTGATAGACAAAGGGTTGCAACAGAGTTTGATATCACCGACACCGCTAGAATACAACAATTGTCAAGAGCAGGACGCACTGCCGAAAGTCAAGCTGTTCGAGGACCTGGCAATGTATCTGGCACTCCACTTGAGCCTGCTGAATTCAAAAGACTAGGCGAATTTCCAAACGCTGCTAGAAATCCAGATGAAGAACGCGAGGGGCAAGAACTTGCAGCAGGAATCACTGCAACCAAACAAAGTATTTTAACTGCAATACAAGCAGGAAGAGCAGGCAGCAGCAGTTCAGCTGCTGACGCTGACGAAACAACTACGCCAGTAAACAATGTAGACTCCAACTCCGCTGCCGCGGCTGCCGCAGTAGGTGCCGCAGATAAATCTTTATCTGAGGTCCCGGTCATTGGGAATCGAGGATTTAATGAACTAGAAGATTACGACAGCTATACCTATGGACTGGCTTTGCATATTCTTAACAAAAATGAATACAATGCCATGGTTGAAAACGCTGGTAAAAATTTCAAACCACAGCATACTCTAATTGCCAGCGCAGGCCGCGATGGGGGAACTTCTGGTACCAATCGAGCACCAGGCTGGGCAGATAATTTTTTCTTTGATAAATTGTCAATGACCTCTATCATTGGTATGAACAGAGACAGTCGCGGAACAAATGTTATCAACATTGAGTTTACTATAATTGAGCCAATGGGTCTTAGCTTGATTGATCGTTTGATTCGTACCACTCGCAATCTATATCAACAAGGACAAGTTGCCGGTGCTGCAAGCACAACAAACGAAGTTACCTATTTTCATAATTGTTATCTGCTGCAAATTGATTTTTTTGATAGCCACACAGGTTGTATACAAAAACTGCGAAAGTTTATTCCAATTAAGTTAACAGATCTAAGAATCAAGGTCACCAGTAGGGGCAGCGAATATGCTATTAGTGCGCAGCCTTTTGGTCATCAGGCCTTGTTACAAAGCATAGCTAGTACGCCAGCAAACTTCGAATGTGTTGCAGGCACTTTGCAAGATTTTTTCCGCAGTGAAGATGACGAGTCTGCACGAGCAGCATCTGCTGAGTCTGTGAGAGAGCAATCAGCAGCTTTTAATCAAAATACCAATCAAGCGTTCTTGGATGCTCAACGAACTGGAGCTAGAGTTGAAACCAGAGAAGCAGCCACAGTGAAGAATGTAAAAAGTTATGTTGCTGCTTATAATGCTTGGTACAAAGAATTAAAAAAAACAAACACCACAGACAAAACCAAAGCTGCTACCAAAATAAGAGTAGTACTAGACGATGTGTTTCTACAAAATAATGCTAGTAAATTACGCAGAGAAGGCATAGGAGTATCGGTGGGAGACAAGGCATTTGTAGACGACAATGTCACGCAGCCCGCTAACAATGGCAACATTCCAACTGACAAAAGCAAAGATAGATTTGTTATCACCGCAGGCACACAGGTCACTCAAGTTATAAACATGGCCATGGCCAATACCGAATACATTCGTAGTCAGATAATTATTCCTGAAAAAGCGTCTGGAGCTGCATTCAATGCACAAACACAAACTGCAAGGGAAGGCACATTGAAATGGTGGAAAATTGTACCTGCAATTAAACTGCTGGATTTTGACCCAGTGAGTAATAAATGGGCATTTGACATCACTTACTATGTGATTCCTTTTATTGTGTACAATACTTCGCATCCACACGCACCAAAAGCTGCTCCGGTAAAAAAACTTTGTGTTAGAGAATACGACTATCTGTACACAGGTAACAATACAGCAGTGATTGATTTCCAAGTGGATTTTGATTACCTGTATTTTATCAAAGTGCTGGCATTTAGAGACAAGGCCACAGACAGTTCTGTCAGAGCAGAAACTGTTAAAAGTGATGAAAAAGCAGGCAGTGATTCCAATGACCGGCAAAGCAGTAACAATATTGCCTCGGCTGTGCTGCAATTTGTAACCGATGAAAACACCGCAGCTGGCCAACGCTTGCGCGGCGACGAAGTTGGAATGGCTGTGGCAAGCGTTGCAGAAAGTGTTTACAGCAGTGCTCGTGGCGAAATGTTAAATGTTAACATGAAGATAATTGGAGACCCTGCATTTATCAAACAAGATGACATGTTCACTGGCGTGGCTAGAGCGTTAGCCACAGCAGAAGCCAATAACAGCAGCAGTGGGTTAGCAGGTAAAGACAGCACTATTGACGCAGAAAAATCTTTAGAAAACAATAACAACAGTTTGCTCATGGACGAAGGAGATTTATTGGTCTGGGTAAATCTTCGTTTGCCAGTGGACATGGACACACAAACTGGTGGCGTAAGAAAAGAACAAGTGGGCGACATCAGCGGGTTTACAGGAGTGTACAAAGTTCTTACTGTAGAAAATGAATTCAGTCGCGGGCAATTCACACAAAACCTACAAATGGTACGATACATGGATCAACCTGCCGACGAAGACTACAGAAAATTCAACTCTGAACGATTAACCGGCAGTGAAGGGGCCAACAGAGGTGTTCCAGCCGTGGACAATCAAAACAATCCGCCACCTAACAATAACAACGGCGCAGCAGTATTATCCGCCCGCAATTTTAGTGCAGCAAATGAGGATGATAAAGGAAGTGTGATATCAACTTTCACAACGGCCACAGCCAGGGATGGAATTGTGATCCCATCCAACCGTGGACTGTTAAACGAGGATTTCCAAATAGACACCAATCAACTAGATTTAATCAACACATTTAGAGAAGCATAATGTCAAACAGCGATAGCAGAATTTATAGTAAAGTTGCACCTCAATTTAGGTCAGGCGAGGCTCCTGGCACCAGGCTGCTCAACAGCGGTACCTATATTGGTGTGGTAAAGAATGTCAATGACCCAGAACGCATTGGTAGACTCATGATCTGGATCCCGGATCTGGGTGGTGTAGAAAGCGAAAGCAAAAATTGGATAGTGGTAAGATATGCCAGTCCTTTCATGGGCAGCACAGACACTCCCAGCGACAATGCTGGTAAAAAAAGTCTTGAAGAAAAATTTTCAGCCATCAGTCAAACCTATGGCATGTGGATGGTACCACCAGATCTGGGCAATCAGGTGCTGTGTACATTTGTAAACGGAGACCCCAATCGCGGATTTTGGTTTGCATGTGTGTTTGATCGTGCAGGACACTGGGGAATTCCTGCCAATGGAGGCGGCGAAGAAGGTGTGGATTTCAATGTTGACGACATTGATAAAAGCCAGGTTCAACTACGCAGTGTGGCTAAATCTGCCAAAAGACAAGGCCCACTGTTTTTACCATTGACCGAATTCAATAGATTTCGCGACACCAATCAAGATGCTACTGAAAGAAAGCGGGTTGTAAATCCTATTCTGGCAGCACAAATATTTGCTCAAGGACTGCACGGTGACCCAATACGGGGAGCTAGAAAAACCAGCAGCCAGCGAGACATGCCCAGCGGAGTGTTTGGTATTTCTACTCCTGGATTGCCATTGGGTAGAAAAGGCAATGCGCCAGGTGTACTAACGCCTGGACGCAGCATATTCAATCGCGAAGGCGGGCACACGCTGGTCATGGATGACGGTGATTATGAAGGCAACGGAGCTCACTTAAAATTGCGCAGCAGCAGTGGTCATCAGATTCTCCTAGATGATGATAACGGAATAATCTACATTACCAATAACAACGGTAGTGCTTATGTAGAACTAGCTGCCAGCGGGCAAATCAGCTTGTACAGTGACGCAGGTATGAGTATTCGCACTCGTGGGGATTTTAATGTTCACAGTGATGGCACCTTGCGCTTGCATGGTAATCAAGGTGTTAGTATTCGTAGTGATGGCAATTTCAAGATGGAAGGACGCAATGAGTTTGGTATAACCGGAGGACAAAGTCTAAAACTGTTTGGTGACAAAGAGCTCACTCTACGCAGCGAAAAAGGTAGTATTAAATTATTCACCGAGCGTGATCTCATGCTCAAAGCAGGCGGCAAAGGTGTTATTGATACCACTGGCAGTCTAGGTTTACAAACAGGGGATGCTGGTACTGCACCTGATTTGCCCAGGGGTATCACTGAGTATGATCAAGATGATACCAGTAACAGAAATGGCCTATGGGAAGTAACTCCTAGAGCAGTTAACACCACGGTGCCAGTTTTTCCAACGCACGAGCCCTGGAACAGAACTGGGTTTGATACAGTTAGCAAAGGCCAATTTAGTGTTACAAATATTCCAGCACCTGTATTAGATTACACCGGCGGCGATGCAAGAGCCAGCCGCAGAAGAAATGTAACATTAGATGCATCAGGGCAAGTTATAACCATTGCAACTCCTACTGCTACCAGCCTGGGAGAAGATTTTTTACGCAGATATCCGGGTGTGGCCAAAGGGTTAGACTTTACTCTAAGTGCAAAAGATTTGCCTGGTGCCAAGAGTTTTAACAGTCAAACTGCACCAAGAGCCACAGCACCTGTTGGTACTTTGGGCCAAGCAGAAGTAAGTAGTCTCATGGCAGGCGTAGCAGTGTTAGAATCCTCGGGTGATCCAAACGGTGACGGCGGTGATTATCGCACTATTAATCGCTTTAGATATGCAGGTAGATATCAATTGGGCGCACAAGCATTAGAAACTTTAGGATACATGAAACCCGGCAGCAGCTCACTGTATGGACAAAACGCCATGGATCGAAATGATGTCTGGACTGGCAAAGATGGAGTAGACAATCTTAGATCTTTCTTGGACAAGCCTGCTGCACAAGAAAATGCCATGCAAGCACTGACCGCAAAAAACTATCGGGCACTGGTAGGCGGTGGGGTAATTCGCGAAGACAGCCCGCCAGAGCATGTGGCAGGAATGCTAGCAGTTGCCCACAATCTTGGCGCAAGTACTGCTGCCAACTGGGCTCGAACAGGAATTGGGCAAGATGGTAACGGTACGCCAGGTGGTAAGTATTATGCAGCCGGCAGATATGCCGTGGCAAACAAGGTAAGCTACAGATGATATACAAAGGTTTCAGCACTTTTAATCGTAGAAAACGCTTTGCAGTAAACGATTTTGAATTGGTTAAACAGGATATTTTTAATCATTTTAATATCAAACGCGGCGAAAAACTCATGCGCCCTGAGTTTGGTACTGAGGTTTGGGAGCTGCTGTTTGAGCCATTCACTATGGATACTAGCGAAAGTATCCGGGACGAAATCAAAGCCATTTGCGCTTACGATCCACGGGTCAGAGTTGAAAATGTATCGATAGATCAGTACGAACATGGTATCAATGTGCGAATTGATTTGCTTTACAAAACAACCAATCAAGCTACATCTCTATACCTACAATTCGAGCGTGACAATCAGCGTGTTTTAGTGTTGTGATAATAATACCAGATTTGAAATCTGGTAAATACACAAACCGAGAAAGATACACATGGCTGCTACTACACGACAAACCAATCTATTGGTACAGCAGGACTGGAAAAAACTTTATCAAAGTTTCCAAAATGCTGACTTCCAAAGCTATGATTTTGAAACACTGCGCAAAACCATGGTGGATTACCTGCGCACCTACTATCCAGAAGATTTCAATGATTTTATCGAAAGCAGCGAATATGTTGCGCTGATTGACCTGATTGCGTTCCTCGGGCAGAGTTTAGCTTTCCGCACAGACATGAATGCCCGTGAAAATTTTATTGACACAGCAGAGCGTCGTGATAGTGTGTTGCGTTTGGCCCGTTTGGTAAGTTATGTACCCAAGCGCAATGTGCCCAGCAGCGGGCTGGTACGGCTAGAAGCAGTTAGTACCACAGAAGCAATTGAAGACAGCAACGGCATAGCACTGGCCAATGTGCCAGTGAACTGGAATGACCCAGGCAACGACAACTGGCTTGAACAGTTGAGTTTAGTTATCAATGCCGCACTTATTGATAGTCAAGTGGTAGGAAAGCCAGGCAACAGCCAACGCATTGGCGGTATTCAAACAGATGAGTACAGCGTGAATATCATCAGCAATGTGTTGCCAATCTATAGCTATCAAGCACAGGTAGAAAACACACTCATGGGGTTTGAAGCAATAAGTGCCACGAGTGTTAATCAAGAATATTTGTACGAGCGTGAACCTCGCCCGCGAAGTGTTTTTAATATCCTGTACAGAAACGATAATCTTGGCAATGACAGTACCAACACCGGGTGGTTCGTGCATTTCAAACAAGGCGAATTGCGTAATCTTGATTTTACTCTAAGTCAAAAATTACCAAACCGTGTGGTTAATATACAGGTTGATAACATCAACAATGATGACTGCTGGTTATACCAAGTGGACGACGCAGGAAATTATGTTCAACTTTGGGAAAAAGTAAACAATGTGGTCGGGGTAAATGTGGTGTACAACACCAGCAGCAACCGCAATATCTATCAGGTGAACACTCGGGCCAACGATCAAATTGATCTGGTGTTTGGCGACGGCGCATTTGCAGAAATTCCTAGCGGTAAATTTCGTTTTTTCTATCGGGTAAGCAACGGACTAAACTATAAAATTACACCAACAGAAATGCAAAACATATTGATACCAATCAACTATGTAAGTCGCACAGGTCGTAGCGAAACACTAAGCATTCGTGCCAGCTTGTACTACACTGTGAACAATGCAAGTGCTCGTGAAACATTGGATCAGATCAAGACCAAAGCACCGCAACAGTATTACACACAGAATCGCATGATCACTGGCGAAGATTACAACATTCTGCCGTTTACTAAATTTAACAGTATTCTAAAAATCAAGAGCACCAACAGAAGTAGCTCAGGTATTAGCCGTTATCTTGATACCATTGACATCACAGGCAAATACTCCAGTACAAATATTTTTGCACAAGACGGAATTTTATATCAAGACGAAATTATTAATAGCTTGGACTTTGTGCCAAGAGCCAGTGGCGATCTTGTTGGGCAGTTGAATGAAACTATTAACAATACCATACTCACCGATGGTATAATTCCATTTAGCCAATTTATCTATTCTAAACTGCCAAGATTTAATACCACAGAGGTTGCAATCAATGGCACAGTGTTTGATTGTGCTTGGCAACAGATGACGGTGAGTACAGCTCAGAGCACAGGATTTTTAACACTAAGCAGCAGTTACCTAGCTACCATTAACACAATAACAGGTGTGCAGAGAGAAAATGCGCTGGCATTGCCTGCACTCAAAATTGGCACAGCCAGTTCTAGTGCATTACGATTTGTGAAGGTTGGCAGCATTATAAAATTTCGTGCCAGTTTGAACAATATTTTGAATCCGCGTTATTTTGACGCCGCCGGCGACATACAAACTGGTACACCTAATAGAACAGGTGATAGATTGTTTATCTATGCTACAGTTGTGAATGTTAAAGGAGATGGCACAGGTGAAGGAGTTCTAACACTTGCAGACGAAGGCCCTATCACCTTAAGCACCTTTGTGCCTACTGGTGCATACATTGAAGAAATTGTGCCTAAAATTTTCAACACAGTGCCAAGTGCTGTGCTGCGCAGCGCAGTTACCTTGATCAACAGCAAGAAAAACTTTGGATTAAGATTTGATCAGATTAGACAAACATGGAGCATTATTCAGCCACAGGATCTTAGGTTGAAACAAGCAGACAGTGTGTTGATTAACACAGACGGCTATAACGCAGAATACAGCGAAACCAATGCAGGCAACACTACCAGTGCAAGTTTAGACAGCAGCTGGCTCATGGCATTTGTAAGCGGCACCTTTGGATATAAAATTTACTATAGACAAATCAATTATATTTTTCAAAGTGAAAGAGAGACCAAATTTTACTTTGACCCTAAGGTCCGTGTTTACGACAGCAAGACGGCCACAGTACTCAGCGACAATATCAAAATTTTACGCAGCAACAGTATTCCTGATGGCAACACAGCTTTGTACGAAGACAAGCTGTGGTTCATATATCAAATGATAGTTGATCCAGACGGACGAGAAAACACAGACAAGATTTTATTAAAATTTGCTGACAACAATCGTGATGGTGTGCCAGACAATCCAGATATTTTCAAAGAGTTGGTGGCGCCTGATCAAAACGAAAACTACAACAAGTATGTGTACTTTCAGAAAACTTTTAATCAAAACAATTTTCAACAGTATGTTCCGATTGACAGCAGTTTAATAAACACCAGCTATGCTAGTCAGGGTGAAATTGTACAGGCTTACCGATTGTTTGAAAACGGACAAATTTTTTATGCCACTGATGAAAACACATTCTATGATCTAACTGTGGTAACTTCGAGAGGCAGCGAAACTAGAAGCTTGACTGCCAGTGCCAATGGAGAAAAATATCTATGGTTGTTTGGTCGTCGCGGTTTGTACTTTCAATACAGACACGCTAGCCCAGCCAATCGTCGTATTGATCCTAGTCCTAATAACATTGTTGATTTGTATATTCTTACTAAGCAGTATGCTACAGACTATCAATCATGGATTCGCGATACCAGTGGCAAGATTATTAAGCCAGAAGAAACTGATGTAGAGCAAATGCGTTTGGCCTATGGCGAGTTAGAAAACTTCAAAACTATTAGTGACACTATTATCTACAACACCGCTAGATTCAAACCAGTATTTGGAATTAAGTCCAATGAAAATCTAAGAGCTACGTTCAAGGTAGTAAAAAACAATGAAGTGGTTATAAGCGACAATGATGTCAAGGTAGCAGTTATTAATGCAGTGAACACATACTTTGATATCAACAACTGGGACTTTGGCGAAACTTTCTATTTCAGTGAATTAAGTGCATTCTTGCATAGCCAACTTGCTGGTAAAATTAACAGTGTGGTCATTGTGCCTAAAAGTACAAGCCAAACATTTGGAAATTTATATCAAATAAATGCAGAACCTGATGAGATTATAATCAGCTGCGCTACTGTTGATGATGTAGAAATTATCACTGCTATCACAGCAGTACAACTGTAAAGATAAAAATGGCAATTAAAAGTATAAACTTACTACCAGAGATTTTTCGCACCGATACCAATCGTAAGTTTCTCAACGCCACGATTGATCAGCTGATTAGCGAAAACAATGCCACTGTAAGATTAGATTCTTACATAGGTCGTATAGATGCGGTAACTTGGAGAGCCGGCGACACATACGCAGCTGAACCAAACACAACTCGTTCTAATTATCAGTTAGAGACCAGCGTTATTGTTGATTCTGGACAAGGACAAACTGATTTTTACAGCAGTTATCAGGATCTACTGAATCAAATCAGTTTCTATGGCGGGTTAGTCAATGACCACAGTCGCTTGTTTACCAACGAAAGTTACAATTTTGATGGTGTGTTTGACTTTGACAAGTTTGTAAATTTTACTCAATATGTTTGGCTACCCAATGGACCACCAGAAGTAACAGTGAGTGCTAACACCGTTGATGTAAGTCTAGAGTTTAATGTAGAACGAAGCACTGCCACTCAGAGTTACCAATTCACAGAATTTGCGCAGGATCGTAATCCTATTATTTCTTTGATCAAGGGCACAAGATATAGATTTAGAATTAACCAGCCTGGATTTCCTTTTTGGATTCAAACCAGACCGGGCGCTACAGGATCCACTAGCCCAGTAGCAGAATCATTGAGTAGAACTATCTATGGACTTGATAACAATGGTATTGATGTTGGTACCATTGAATTCAATGTGCCGGCAAGTGATGCTCAGGGCACAGTGGCCAGAGCTAGACTTGCTGCCACTGTGGACTTTGCTACCACACGCAGTTTCAAAGAAATACAGAGTCATTTGACCAGTGTGCTCAATCGTACTGGTGGAATAGACGGCGTGTTCCAGAGTCTAAACGGTAAAACCTTGATTTTTATTAATCAAGACAACGACAACGACAGCTGGCAAGACCCAGGCAGTTTTGATTTTTACAACTTTGACGCAGATTCTGCCGCTGGAATGCCATTGGGTTTTTCCTACGGCGAAACTGTGCCAGGTATTAAAAGATTTGGTGTTTTTAGAATACGCACTGTGGATGTTGGCAATGGTCGTGAAGTAGTGCAACTAGACCCTGTGCAAGATATTGCTGTTGGAGAGAAGGTATATGTGCGAGCTGGTGTAAGCAACAGTAATGTTGAATTTCTAAAAAACACCAGTGGTTATTTTGAAGCAATTGCTCCTGTAACATCGCCTTTGACTGAATTGTACTATCAGGACAACAGCGAGTCAGGATTTTTTGGCACAATAAAATTAGTAGAACCAGGTATAGCCACGCTCAATGTTGAAACAGATATTGTTAACAGAATCAATTACACATCACCAAACGGTGTGCAGTTTACCAATGGATTGCACATTAGATTTGATAACACTGCGACTCCAGCAAACTATGCTGGTAATGCATTCATAGTAGAAGGAGTTGGTACCAACATCCGACTAGTACCAATTGGTAATTTATCAGTACCAGAACAGTATGCAGCCGTTGGTCGTTTGGGCACACCAGATTACATAACCATCAACCGAGGCAGTAGAGATCTCAATGCCTGGAGCAGAAGTAATCGCTGGTTCCACATACAAACAGTCGAAGCCGCAGCAGTGTATCGTGAAGATCCTGACTTGTTGGATCTTTCAGGAGTGCAACGAGGCAAACGCCCAATCATTGAATTTGCATCCGATCTTTACTTGTATGAATATGGACAACAGGCTAAAAGTCCAGTTGATGTACTTGACTTCACAGTTACAGATGCGTTTAATCAAGTTGAAGGCAAAAGTAACTACTTGGTTCAACTGCCCAATGGTATAACAAGAGACTTGACTCCTGGTACTCGCATTATTTTTGCAGGTGACCTAGACCCAGAGGTTCGTCGACACATTTATCGTGTAGATCAGATTGTTACCACTGGTGGAGTTAGACTGCACTTGGTTAGCCAGAACACTACAAATTTACCAACATATACTATAAACAGTGCTGTGATTACAAGTAATCTAGCATATAATTTTGTGCCAACTGTTGCATTTGCTCCACCTTTGCCGGGCATTGGCGCTACTCAAGCACTGGGTAATGTAATTCTCAAAGACACTGGTATAAGCAATCTTTCAGTGGTATACAGTGGAATAAACTATGTTGCTGATCCATTTATAAAGATCAACAGCGAGTTTGCTACCGCAGCCAACATTGACATTATCTATAGACCTTTCAAACAAGTAGATTACATCAGAGTTGACTATGCAGGCACTGGTTATGTCAATAACACACCTAATGTTACTATTACCAATCCAAACGAATACTGGGGTAGAGTTACCAATGCCGCAGTAGGAACAACCGGATTAACATTTGAGATAGCAGCAGCACCTTTGCTGGATTCGGTAACAACCACAGTTTTAAGCACAGACGGCACTGGTAATTTGAATGCCACTTTTAGCAATGTTGGGTTGGGATATTTTGCGGCCAATGCCAATGTTACTATCAGTGCACCAAATCTGCCCAATGGTATTCCTGCTGTGGTTAACACAGTGCATTTGTTTGCCAATGGCGCTGTCAAGACTGTTAATCTACTCAGCAACGGTAGTGGATACCTCACGGCACCAACTTTGACTTTTACAGGAGCCAACACTTACTTGGCCACAGCCAGTAATGTATCTACTACCACTGGACCAAGCACTACCTTCTGGGATTTTGTAACTCCAGGCATGCAAGTTATTGCCAATGGTATCATTGGTGGCACTGTGGTCACCGCCATTGACAACGAAGCCAATCTTGTTACAATTAATGCTCCTGCAATAAGTGCGAACCTTTTGATTGATCCTCCGCTGACTGGATTGAGCACCGTAACTGAAAATGATATCTGGATTTTCAAAGCTAACAGCACCAATGGAACATTTGCCACAGTTAGTGCTAACCTGATCAACAGTAAGTTGATAACAGTTGATAGTACAAGCATGGTAGACACAGGCATGATCGTCAACGGCGGCGATTTTCCAGTGGCCATTGCAGATATTAGAATTGATGTTGTCCCTACACGAATTATCACAACCACAAGTCACGGACTAATTGACGGCGACCTGGTATATCTGCGTAGCATTGTTGGAACCACAGAGTTAAATTTCTCTCGTTACTATGTAACAAGAATCAGTGACACTGCCGTTGAACTGTATACTTCAATTAGTTTGAACGAAGCCGCAGCTCAGGACAGCAGAAATTTTGCTGATTACATCAGCGGTGGTACTTTAACAGCATACACCATTGATTATGCAAGAATACAAGTTGATAAAGTACTCAGCGAAACTCAATTTACTACCACAGGTGAAATCAGTACTCGGGCAGGAACAAAACTAGTCTTTGGTGGAGTGCAAGCCACAGCCGTTGGGCGCAGTGACGGCAATGGAGTTTACAATATTGCAGTTACTAATCCAGGTAGTGGATACGAAAATGTACCCGCAGTGTTAGTTGAAAGTAGTCCAGGAAATCAAGCCACTGCCACAGCCATCACAAACGACGACATAATTTCCTACATAAGAATTATTGACGGCGGCACAGGTTATCGGATTGGCAGTGATGTAAGTGTAGAAGTTGTGTCGTATGTTGACCTTACTACCAGTAATGTAGCAGTTTATGGATCAACCACTTTATACTTTGATAATGCCGATGATTTGATACCAGTCCAGGAAGGCTGGTTGGTATTTTTGGAAACTCTGGTTGAAGGACAAAGCATTTACACAGACTTTGCTCAAATACCTTATGCAGAAACTGAAGTTACTGGTCCAAACAGTGTTGAATACAGAAGTTTTATGGATGTTAGCCGCACACGGGCTAATATTCTAACGGTGACTGCTGTGAATTTTGATAGACTGGAACTCAGCGGCCCAATTCTCAGTTTAGACAGCGACGGGGAATTGATTGACTTGCCGGCCGGCGCAAAAATTCATGTTACGGCTCAAAATAAATTCTTTACAGACGACGGACAAGGTAGCGGTGCTCGAGTGTCTGGTGATACAAAAAACACTTTTGTTGTACTCAACGAAGCAGTAGACACAGGTGTCCTTACGCTGAACAATGTATTAGGTGTACAGACAGGTATGCTTTTACAAACTTTGGCAGGCACATTAATTGATGATATCAGAGTAACAGCAGTTGACAGTTACATTAATAGAATTACCTTGAATAAAACTGTAACTATCGCTGGTCGTACTCCTGTGCAATTCAGTTTCAACAGTCGCATGACAGTAAATTTACAGCCAGCTGAAGTAGATTATATTGACATTGTTGATGAAGGCAGTGGGTATACAAGTGCTCCAGAAGTAATCATTGAGTCATTGGTTCCTGTAGTAGAAAAACTAGCCAGTTCAGATGGCACTGATGTATTGTCTGTGGATAATTTTACAGGTATAAGAATTGGCAGCAAGGTAACATCTACCTATGATAATAATGGTGTTGGTATAACCACTGGCAATGATGTGCCTGTGGTAACAGAATTGTTCTTGGTTCAAACTGGTAGTGCAACATTTGAAAATAGAATAAGATTAAACAAAGTTCAACCTGTATTTTCAGATGTACTAGTAACTTTTACATTTGCTGCAGAAGCTGTAGCACAGGTGGATTTAGAAAATTTAGCCGTTGACTACAACGACGAAACTCCAGAAACATATGATGTTGATGATACTGTGTTGGTAAACATTCCTGCAAATAAAACGCAGACTGCTACAAATACAGTGGCCTACAACCAATTTTATTTTGATGGCACAGACTGGCTACCAGCACAGCAAAAGAGTCAAATCAATCAGGAACCTTTGTTTGACGCTTATGATACAGCAGGGTTTAGTGCAGGCGATGCTGGTGTGTATCCAGGAACAAAATTTGCGGGCACAAAGATTTTTGGGTACCGTGAGGGAATTGGCGTGCAGGATGCGGTGCTAGGGTTTCCTCTAGTGTACAGAAATTTTGAAAATGTAGGCGATATTGAGTTTGAAAACTTTTTTCAAAGAGATACTTTTAATTATCTTGCAGGATTCACTGAAGCAACAGTGGCAATCAGTAATTTTGTTCTTAGACAAAAAACAGATACTGAATACCGTATAAAAAATATATGGACACCAACCTCTGAAGACAGCAAGCAGTTTCAGGTAATTCAGAGCATCTACGACGGCACAACAAACTATTTTGAAATTGATGCATTGCCAGAAGAAAGCAAAACTATTCCATATCTTAAAGTGTATATTGGAGTAAAGCGTCTAGAAGAGTCGGCCTACACCGTTACGCAGTTTGGTGGCAGGTATGCTGTGATCATTAATGTTGACCAACTGATACTGAATGAACGAGTGGTTATCAAAGTGTATAGCCTTGCTCAAAGCAAAATTGGCAAGTATGAAACACCAATTAATTTAGATTACAATCCACTTAATACCAATTTTGACTACCTAACCCTGGGGCAAGTTCGGAATCATTTGCGCACCCAAGCCGATAATCATTATGGCGTACTAGGAGACGTGTTAGGCAGTAATAATTTGCGTGACTTGGACATCAAGGCTTGGCAGGGCAGTATTTTGCAGCACTCTGGCAGTATGGCTATCACGCAATTATTCCTAACGGATCAAAACCTTAATGCTATTACAGCAATTGAGTTTGCAGCCAAAGAGTACACCAAATTCAAAAATCGTTTTTTAGATATGTCTACCAAGATACAAGTTGATCTTGCAGACATACCAGGTACTGTGGACAGAATCATGGCGTCAATCATGCTTGGTAAAAACAACATGAGTCCTTGGTACGACAGCGACATGCTATCCTGGGGCAACAAATTCAAAACCGTTACTGTATTACCGGTGTTGAACATTAGACAAAAAAATTATTTGATTCCTGCTACTTTTGATCCAACCAAGTTAAGCACTCGCAGTGTATTGGTTTATCTAAGAGACACTGCCAACAAAATAAACAGGCAGCTGATAAGAGATTTAGAATTTTCTTTCTTGACTGATACATCCAGCATTCTCGTAAGTGACACAGTAAACCTTACATATACTTCGCAGTTGGTTATTGTTGATGTGTCTAACACCACAGAATGCTATGTGCCCGAAACTCCAACTAAACTTGGCCTATATCCAAGTTTTGTGCCAACCAAATTTGTTGATGACACATATAGAAATCCAATAACAGTAATCCAGGGTCACGATGGCAGCATAACGCCTGCATTCAATGATTATCGTGATGATTTGTTATTAGAACTTGAATTGCGTATATACAACAACATCAAAGTGACCTACGACAACACTTTGTTTGATCTGTATAGCACAGTCCCGGGCGCATTTAGAAAAACAGGTTACAATCGCAACGAATGGAATCAATTGCTTACTCGCAACTTCTTGGGTTGGGTAGGAAATAACAAACTAGACTATAGTGATAACAAATGGTTTGAGCCTAATGATGCATGGACCTGGAATTACACAGCCTTTACAGACAAGCAAGGTCAAGATCTTTTAGGATTCTGGCGCGGCATATACAAATGGTATTATGACACAGACAGACCACATGTGGCACCATGGGAGATGCTGGGGTTCAGCAAACAGCCAGACTGGTGGACAGACACCTATGGCCCTGCTCCATACACCTCTGGTAATAAAAATCTTTGGGAAGATCTAGAACTAGGCCATATAAGACATGGAGCTAGATCTGGCATTGACGAAAAATTTGCTCGACCTAGACTTGCAACAATAGTACCAGTTGACGATACTGGACAACTGCGCGATCCTCTACAGTTATTTGTAAACAATTTCAACAGTGTTGATACCAGTGCCGCATTTGCAATTGGTGACCAAGGCCCGGTGGAAAGCGCCTGGCGTCGCAGTAGCGACTATGCATTTTCTGTGCAAGTTGCTTTTGTTCTTGCTCGTCCTGCACAATACCTTGGAGCTATGTTTGATGTGAGTAGGTATAGATTTGACGCAGAGCTGAATCAAATAGTATTCACAGAAACAAGACAAAGGCTAATACCAGACAGAATTTCTGTACCAAGCAACGGGTTGAACAACACAGATGTTGTGCTCACTGCAGGGTACGCCAACTGGGTAAGAGATCACCTGGCGTATAAGGGTATAAACGGCACTTTGTTAATGTCGGAATATCTACGCAAATTAGCAGTGCGTTTAAGCTATAAGGTAGCAGGATTCACAGACAAGCGCATGCTAGAAGTAATTGCAGAACAAAGCAGTCCGGGCGGCAGCGGAAGAAATATTATTATTCCTGATGAAAATTATCAGATCTATCTTAACAAAGGATTGCCTACTCGTCGAATTGTTTACAGCGCAATAATTGTTGAGCGTACAGGCAACGGGTTCAAGCTCAGTGGGTACGACACACAACGCCCATTTTTTACTATTGTTCCTAGCGAAGCAAATAGTAATGCATTTACAATCACGGAAATAAATTCCACTGTTACTATTTTTAGAGACTTCAAGAGAAAAAAAGTCAATGTACCGTATGGCGTGACTTATCAAACAGTGCAAGAAGTAGCAGACTTTATCACATCTTATGGAAGATGGTTACAAGCCAGTGGTTTTGTATTCAACGATGTAGATCAAGATCTAGGAATTGCCAAGGACTGGAATCTAAGCGTTAGAGAATTCCTGACCTGGGCACAGCAAGGGTGGCGAGCAAGCAGCGTGATAATTCTAAGTCCTGTTGGTTCTAAGATAACAGTGATCAGTGATCAGGGTATTGTTGACGAAATTACCAATAAAAACATTGGCAACAGACTATTAGATCAAAACTTTGCTTTAATTAGAACAGGTGACTTTACTGTAACTAGAAATGATGATGTGTTCACAGTTGCTGCTCTTTATAACAAAATGCTTGCACTGGCTGACCTCACTTTGATTGAATATGAGCATGTGTTGATTTTTGACAACACTACGGTGTTTAGCGATGTTATCTATCAACCAGAATTGGGTAACAGACAGTTTAGATTGAGATTAATTGGTTATAAGTCTGGCAACTGGACTGGGCAGCTTAGTGCACCAGGCTATGTGTTCAATGACAATAAAGTTGCTGAGTGGGTGCCGAACAATACCTACAACATCGGCAGTCTTGTTAAGTTCAAAGACAGATTTTATGTGGCGCTGGAAAAAGTGCCTGAAAGCACAAACTTTGATTTCTTGTACTGGAGACCAATCAGCCAGGATCAGATCAAAACTGGGCTATTACCAAACTTTAGCAATCAAGCCAACAGTTTTAGAAATTTCTACGACATTGATCAAGTCACTAGAAATGAAACAACTGATCCGTATTCCAATGGGCTGATCGGCTTCCGTAACAGACAATTTTTACAGGATCTTGGCATTGATACCAAGGCACAACTAAAATTCTATCAAGGTTACATTAAACAAAAAGGCACAAAAAATGCAGTGACCAATCTTGTTCGTGGCAACTTTGATCGGGTTGCCAGCGACATTGATTATTTTGAAGAATGGGCCCTACGAGTTGGAGAATATGGTGCCACTGGCAGCGATCAATATGTTGAGCTGAAACTCAACGATCAAGTGTTTACAGAGGATCCGGCCACAGTGCAACTGCTGAATCTTGATGAAGTAGGTGACAGTGGAGCAGTAAATTTTAATCCAAGACAAGTATACAGGTACAGCGAAGAAAATTTTAACAAGAATGTTATACTTGCCAGGTCTGATCTTACTCCGCGTATCAGCGACAATATTACTGCTGGGTATCCAAGATTAGATGATATAGACGGCACAATTTATGATATTGCAGATTATCAGAATTATTCTAATTTAATAACACAAGTTGGTGCTGGTTTCAAACTTTGGGTGGCTGTGGACACAAACAAGAGCTGGAATGTGTATCGTGCAACAGAAACAGATGTACTATTGACCAGTATTCGCAGAACCAGTACCACAGATCTATTGCTAACCTTTGATAAACCTCATGGTACTCGCCCCACAGAACTTATAGTTATTAAAAATTTTGCAGAAAAAGAATTTGACGGTTTCTATAGAGTTAAAACTGTTGAAGACAATTTGAATGTAACAGTAACTGGTTACAAAGGGCTAGAAGTTTTTCAGCAGATTACCACGGTTGAAGGAACTGGAGTGTATCTGCGCATGCTCAGTGTGCGATACAGTCAGGTCAATGAAATTATTAATTTTACTCCGCCACATGGCTGGCGCAATCAAGACAGAGCTTGGATTGACAATGACACTGGTAATAATATCTGGGGAGTGTTTCAAAAGATTGACGGATGGAATTTTAACCAACTGTTGCCTTTGCGCCAGGGCGAAGATAGATTTAGAGAAGGTTATGGTTTTGAAGTTAAGTTAAGCATTGACAATCAAATCGCTCTAGCAGGCACTCCAAAATTCAGCACAGGATCTTTAATTGGTTTGCGTGTTATTAATCCAGGCAGCAACTATGACAGTCCTGCGGTAAGAATCAGTGCGCCAACAGGCCCTGTGGGACAGCTGGCGCAGTTTACAGCGTTGAAAGATAATGGAACACTGGTACTGCCAAATTTAATCATACAAGGCAGCGGTTACACTTTTGCACCAAATGTTACACTGTCAGACAAACATGTGACTATTACCACTGGTGAAACAATTGACGATGATTATCTGTATCTGTCGTCGGGCGATATGGATAATATTTTCATTGGGGATAGTGTAAGTGGACAGGGCATTCCTGCAGGTTACACAGTAACAGAAGAAGCCAATGTGATTCCAAATGCAGTAAAAATTGGAGGACCGGGTCCTGCTGCACTGTCATCGGCTACCACTGTGACCATTGGGCTTGGACTAAAAGAATTTGTTACCGCAGTTGACGCTGATACAACTACTATAGTTGCTGGACAAGGTGTGCGAATTTTGCGATTTGGCAGTACTACTGACTACATGGAAGGTTACATTATAAGTTTTGCGGATCAGCTGCTCACTGCAATGATAGAAATTGAATCTGGCAGCGGAACCTATAGTGTATGGAACATAACCACGCAGCTGAGTGTGAGAACAGGCACAGCCGTGACCTTTGAACGAGGGTCAGCAGGCGCATTGGTCACTAGATTAGCTCCAACCAGCATTGATTATATTGAAATTATCAACGGCGGCAGTGGATTTATTTTAACACCAACTGTAGAAATTTTTGGCGGGGGCGGCACAGGCGCTACCGCAACGGCACAAATTTCTGGCGGCGTAATAACAGGTATAACCTTGACCAGCGTTGGCAGTGGTTTCTACGAAGTACCAGAGGTGATATTACTAACAAACAACACCAGTCCGGTTGAGTTTCGTGCAAGATTACTACCAAGCTCAGTAGGTAACTTGATTATCACAGATAAAGGCACAGGATATAGACAACCAACGATAACCATTATACCAGATTCAAGAGACATTGCTGCCGGTGCTACAGCCACTTTGTCTTTCTATGGTAATGGTGGTATTAGTTCTGTAACCGTGGTCAATCGTGGCCGTAGTTATGGAGCAAATTCAAATATAAGTATTGCCAACAGCGCCACCGGCAGTGGCTTTGTAGGCACAGTTAGTACTTTTGCCAACGGCAGAGTGAATGCAGTGACTGTGGTAACTCCGGGCAGTGCTTACAGTACAGCAGCACAAGCCAACATTTTCTGTATTGGCGGTACTGGCGCTACAGGAAATGTTGGGCGGACCATAGACGGCGTAGCTGAATTCAATGCTAGTCAAGTTATCAGTTACGGGCAAGGATACTTAGAGCCTCCTACTGTGACTGTTATTGATCAAACAGGGTCAGGGTCAGGCGCAGTAGTTGAAGCTATCATGCCAACTGGTCAAGTTAAAACTTTCCTGCGACTTAATCAAAATTCTTACCAGATTGAAGAAACGCAGTTAATTAAACCTTTTAACGACGAAGCTAGAGAATTTGGGTTTGCAGTTGATATTGGCACAACTCTTGCAGCAATTGGTGCTCCAGGCACTTACAATGCACGAGGCGGCGTTTTTATTACCCAAACACTAGGAAGCCAGTATATCAGTTATCAAATGTTGTTTGCACAGGATGTGGCCCCAGGAGACAGATTTGGTCACAGTATAGCTATGACCGATGACCAACAATGGATCTATGTTGGGTCACCGGGTGCAAACAAAGTATATGCTTATGGAAAACGCAGTCAGATATATTCGCGAGTAACAATTATTCCTGTAATTGGGCAGTTGATATATCCTACTAATTTAGGTGGCATTAAAACCGCGCAAGAATTAAAAGTAATTGGCAGCACTGGTAAGATATACGAACCAAACTTTGACTATGCAGTAGATACTTTAGGCACAGTGTATTTTGCTGACTTTGCAAGAATCAGCAATCAAACTGCTATCTATATCACAAGACAAAGATTGCAAACAACAGTCACACCAGAAATTATTCGTAATTTGATTCGTAGGACTTATCCTTTAGAAAGTCGTCCTGAAACAATTGACCAACTGTTGGTATATGGTGCCACAGGCAGGGTGTTTGTTCCATACAAAGAATACACTGTGGTGGGTACTAACATTGTATTTTTGGATGACGGATTCTTGTCTGAACCAACTATTACGGTTAATCAGCGTGAAGAATTCTATCAATTATTAGAGATAATAACACCCCCAGACACAGTTAATGCAGACGCCAATTTTGGATGGAGTGTACGCACAGACTCCGGGGGCTACAGAATCTTGGTTGGCGCACCTGATTTTGATGGTATTGACGAAGATAACAATGTTGCGCCAAGTTCTGGCCGTGCGTACATCTTTAATCGCAGTTACGATGTTGTGTTGTCTGTGGGAACATCAAGAATTTACACATTCCCAACTCTAAGATCTGTAACATCAGTGCGATTAAACAATGTTATTGTTGCAGAAAATGTAGATTACACACGCAGTGGTAATAGTATTATATTCAACACTATACCACCCAATGGTAGCAAGATTAATGTTGATACTAACTTTTTTAATATTATTCAAGTGATTGAAGCTCCTAGCGTAATTAATCTTGGGCAATTTGGTCGCAGCGTTGATATTAGTGCTGATAACAGAACATTGATCATTGGTAGTCCTGGTTACAGAGACGAAAATTATTATAATGGTCAAGTATATAGGTATGTGAACAAAGGTTTGTTTTATGGCACTGTGACCACCACCAAAGATTTCCAACAAGTCAGTGTGTTCCTCGGCGACACTCTTAAGATCAACGACACTCTAGTAACTTTTAGTAACATTGCGCCAGGTTCTGCTACAAATGTTACTGCGGTATACAGCGGTATTAGCAGCACTATAAGTTTAACCAGTAATGTTGGTTTGGCAATTGGCGATCAGGTAATTGGGCCAGACATTGTTATTTCAGAAAATGCAAAAATTACAGGGTTTGATGTAATAGTGCCTAATGTTTCTGCCAATGTTATATTAAGCATTCCGGTGACTGTTAGTGCAGGAGATAGCTTACAGTTTATTAGAGCCGGCGACAACCTTGACAAAATCAAGAGAAATTTTGATTCAGCCGGAGCAGTCGCGGTACAAGCAAATGTAACTGCATCAGGAAATCTTACATTAGGTATCAGTGGAGAGTTTGCATTAACCACCTTAGATATTTTACCAGGTACCACAGGTAATGTGTTAGCCGGTATTGGTTTAAGTGTGTATGGACTTACACAAGTTTTACAGCATCCACGCTATGGTGTGCCAGAAAAATTTGGAACAAAAGTTGCAGTTGACGACACCGGCACGGTGTTAATTGCCAGTGAAGGCGGTAATACACTAAAATCTAGCACATTTGACAATAGTACTAGTTTGTTTGACAAAGACACCACTCGGTTTATTGATAGTTTGAACGCCAGCGGCGCAGTGTATGTGTACGATTATCTCGGCCCGCCAGGCGAAACACTTGAAAATTCTGGCAAACTATTGTACAACCAGGTGTTACAAAATGCTCAAATTTTAACTGGCGACAATTTTGGAGCAAGCGTAGATATAAATCGTGGCTGGGCACTGGTTGGAGCAGATCGCAGTGATATATACAGCCCCGAATCAGGCGCAGTGCATCTTTTCATCAATGATCAAGATATTAAAGGATGGAGTCGTTTGCGTGAACGAGGCGACGAGATCGACATTGACTACATCAATAAAGGTTTGATCTACGACAATGAAACCCAACTACTTACGCAGGATCTTGATTATTTTGATCCTGCCAAAGGAAAAATTCTAGGTATTGCTGATCAAGATCTTGATTACAAGAGCAGCTATGATCCTGCAACATACAACAGAGGGTCACGCAGCTCTGTTACTATTACAGAAGAAAGTTTCTGGGGAGAAGTCCAAGAAGCACAAACATGGTGGGATTTGAGCCTTGCACGATATATCAACTACGAACAAGGACCATTGAACTATCGTAGCAACAGATGGGGACAGCTTTTCCCTGACAGTAGCATTCAGGTATGCGAATGGGTTGGTAGTTTGGTCTTGCCCGAGGATTACGCAGCTGAAGTGGGTGACGGCGAAGCCAAATATCCAGACAACAGCGCCTATGTGGAAACATCATTCTTTGATTCTCAAAGCGGATTAATTAAGACCAAGTACTACTATTGGGTAATAAACAAACAAGGTATTGATAAAACCAAAACCAAACGAACCAATAGTGTCGTGACTTTAGAATCATTGATTGAAAATCCGGCCAGCCAAGGCATTCCTTACTTTGCTGCAATTGCTGCCAACGCCTTTAATATCTACAATGTAAAAAACTTTCTAAATGCAGATAGAACAACATTCAGAGTTGAATATAGTAAAGTACTTGGCGAAATTATTAGTCATAATGAATATGAACTGATACAGCAAGGCAACGGTAGTAGTGTTATTCCAGTTAAATTGATTAGTAAACTCATTGACAGTTTGTCAGGGGAAAACAGTACCGGCAGTGTGGTGCCTGATCTGCGTTTGAATGTGGCCGACGCTTACGGTATCAGCAATCTTCCACGCCAAAGCATGATTGTGAACAATCTCAATGCTGCCAAGGTATTTGTAACATTTGTAAACAATGTACTGGCAAGTAAAAAAGTAACAAGCAGTAGGATCCTTGCAAGGTTATTGCTGAAGGAAAATGTTCCTGCCAGTGGCGTTGGTTTCTATGATGCTGTGGTTCAAACAATTGATCAGCTGCAATTTATTCCAGAGAGCGAAATTTTTGTAGGCTTCAAAGTTCTGGTTGAGCAGGACAGCGATTTTTACGGCTTCTGGACCATATACGAATATCAACAGTTTGTTGGTTTCCGTATGATTAGAATACAAAGTTTTGACACAACCAGATGGTGGAGTTATCAGAACTGGTATGCCTCAGGTTATGATGAGTTTTTAGATATCAATTTTGTTGTACCAAAATACAGCGATATCTTAACACTTGATCTTGTGCCGGGCAATACTGTGAAAGTAATCAATAGTGGCAAAGGAAACTACACCATCTATCTTATTACCGAAGCAGGCACAATAGAAGAAATTGTAGTTGAAAATGGAACTATTGCTTTGAGTACAGCTCTTTATGATCCAGCTCAAAGTTTAATTGGATTCGACAATAGTGCGTTTGATCAAGTTGGATTTAGTACTACTCAAGCAGTTGAGCTACGAAATATTTTTGAGGCGTTGGCCTATGATATTTTTGTTGACGATGACCAGGTTGAAATTAACAATTTGTTCTTTACACTGTTGAATTATATTCTAAGTGAGCAACTCACCGTAGACTGGGCTGTTAAAACTAGCTTTATCAATGTGTTGCATAAAATTCGTAAACTTGAACAGTTCAGTAATTACCTCAAAGACAATCAGGATTACTACGAACAATACATCAACGAAGTGAAACCTTATCGTACTCAGATTAGAGAGTACCTGTTAGACTACGAAGGCACTGATTTTCTAAATGCTGGGTTAAGCGATTTTGACTTTCCTAGCATATATGATAAATCTTTTGGTAATTACAGAATATTAAACATCAATAATTCCAATGACCTGCGGTTAATTAATGCCAGCAGCAGAAAAGATTGGTATGAAAATTACACCTATCGGGTTCAGGATATAACACTGACCTTTGGCGGGTCTGGTTATACTGCTACCCCTAGAATAATCATTACTGACGGGGGCGGCACAGGCGCTACCGCTCGTGCAGTGCTAGGTGCATTTACCAATGGTACTGCCAGTGTGATTCAGATAATTTTAACCAGCCCCGGTAGTGGTTACACAAGCACACCAACGGTATTGTTTGAAGGAGGCAACGGCGAAGGTGCTACCGCAGCCATACAATTGGTGCAAACATCGGGTACAGCAATCACTTCAACCACACTAAACAAAAAAGTAAGAAGTCTATTTACTAAATTAAAATTTGATCGTGTGAGCTACACCAGTAACATTCGTACATGGAAACCTTATGAAATTTATCATCCAGGCGATTTAATTGTACTGGATGATGTACAGGCAACAAACTTTGCCAACTATACAGAAAGACCTTTACCAAAGTTTGCATTTGTGTACCGCGTGTTACAAACACTCACAGGTCGTAGTACCATTGATTTGAATGTGTTTGAAGATACCACAATAGTACAAAAATTCAGCGGTAGCAATCTTGATAATGCCAATGATCGACTGGCAGCTTACTTGCAGCCAGGTAGTCCCGACAATGCAAGAGTTTACAGCAGTCCTAACACTGTGCGTTTAGATTTTAGCGCAATTAACAATCAAATCATTAGTGTTGCTAAACAGTGGAACAGTGTTAGACACAGTGTGTTCTATCTTGCACAGCACGGATATCAATATGCAGCAGTGGGCGATGCCAGTCTCATAGCTTTAAGCCGTGACGGCCAAAATTGGGTCACTAACCGTATCACAGACACTGCCATCAACTGCAGAGATGTGACTGTGTATCGTAATTACACCTGGGTTGTGGTAGCCAATCAAGGCACAATTTATTCCAATGATGACGGCGACACCTGGATTGAAGAAAAGATTGATCAATATCGTTATGATGCTAGTAACAACGATCCAGAAGGCAAACTGCAAGAAAACACTGCACAAACCCTAGACATGACCGGAGTGGCCAGTGTTCAAAGCACCTACAGTAATTATTTGTTGGTAGCAGGAAACAATGGGTTGATTCTAGCTAATCCAAGAAATAATAGTGCGCTCAAAACAGACTTTGACGGGTGGTACAATATAAAAGTACAACGACAACTCAGAGCTGAAAATTATTTGACCATGCTCAGTGTTGATCTTGGCGACCTAGCAGATGTAGACGGTACTGCTTTTGATGTTGAAATTCAACAAGTGTCAGGATATTTTGTTGAAAGTGCGTTTACCAACAAGCGTAGAATGAAAGCTGGTTTTGTAATTACAGCAGGAGTAAACGGATCAATTTATGCAATTACTTACAACGCCTTAGATGATTATCTTCAGGGATTTGTGCAAGGCTACAATTACAATAATGGCAAAGGTGGTAGATTAAACTATCCATGGCAAAGTTTTGACACCCCAGTAAGTGTGAAAGGTAATAACAACGAGTTCAGCGGAGAACAAATTAACAAATTGGCTGCTAGCGATAGTAGAACCAATTGGATAGTAGCGGTTGGCAGCTCCGGTACACTACTATGGAATCAATTTAACATTCCAATTCAAACACAACTGGGTCGCGCAGAACTAGCACCGGATACCATTGGTAAAACTGTGGTAGATTACGGATTAGTGATGTTTAATAACTTTAGAAGATTTGATCAAGACAATTTTGTAGCACCATTGACAAGAGATGCTTTAGAAAGTTATAACATCTATGACATTACCTGGGACGGAGAAAAGTTTGTAGCAGTTGCTGACAAGAGTATTATTCTATGGGGCTACCCAGCAGCTCAGTCAACTGCCTATATTGAAATTGGGTCCATTGATCCTAGTATGAGCATTGGCACCAGAAGAGATGGTGCCAGTTGGAATGCAGGAACTGATGTTACTTCTAGAGTGATCACAGTGCCTGCTCAGGATCTTGACATTGGCGGTGTGGTTGTGGGAATGACTTGTTATGCAGATGGATTGCCAGATGATTCAGTTGTGACCCTGGTAGTTGGTGGAACCAGTTTCCATGAAATCACAGTACAATTTGCCACGGCTACAGTAAGTGCAGCTACAGAAAAAGCCTTGAGTTTTGCTTATGTGTTTACTGGTAACATTGTAGCAAACAACACTGTGGTAGCATCCAATGGAGTTACTAATATTAATTTGAATGTGAGTGCCAATGCACTTGTTGGAACTACTAGGGTTTATGTTGACAACTATGACGACAGAGTGCAAAGCAATTGGACGCTGACAGGTGCAGGATTGCCAGCCGATGCTAGAGTAAAATTTGTTGGCAAGTTTGCAAACTTCCAGTGGCAGTTTGCTCCAGGAGTTACAGAAAATCCTAATCTTGACTATAGAACTGTTAGTGTAAACACCACTGTGATTGAAATCAGCAAGCCGCTACTGTCCACAGGCAATTTGTATGCTGGCAACATTGTTACTTTTAGTGATCCTACTGGCACAATTATTCAATTGCCGTCTACTCAGGACTTGCCAGGAAATTCTGTTGTGCTAACATTTGCTAATATACGAGCACTTGATGTAGGATTCACAATTCAGTCCAACTCTGTGCTTGGAATTCAAGATGGGACACAGGTAACCAAGATAGTGCAATACAACATTGGTGGTGTTGAAAGCGGCTTGGCCAAAGATATTCCAGACTTAATTCCAGGAACCGGATACACTGGCAGTCGTGTTCAGGGAACCTTGTTTACAGAAACCATTGAAGATAATCTGGCACTTGACACCATCATGCAAAGTGAATTCACTGACGAATTGTTAGGTCAGAGACCAGAAGATATTGTTATCGACGGCGGCAAGTTCATTGACACATACAACAGTCATGCGCCAGAAGAACTTGTGCCAGGACAGGTAATTGATAGCTTACAGATGAATGTGTTTACTGCCAATGTGGTATCAGGCAACATTGATTACAACAACATAATTGGTTTCAAAATTTTTACTGATTACAAGTTGCCAAGTGTCTATTTTAGATTAACAGAAGCAAACACCACTGCACTGTCTGCAAATCTTGCTTTTGACGACGAAGAAATCTTTGTGAGCAATGTTGCTAAATTACCAGACAGCGGCAGTGTTTGGATCAATTCTGAACGCATCATTTATCAAGATGTTGACCGTATTAACGGTAAATTACTAGATATCAGAAGAGGAAGTTTGCGAACCGCAGTTGCTCCAGTTCATGAGCAAGGTAGTTTAATTACTGATGCATCCATAAGTCAGCAGATTGGCACAGACTTAATTGTGCCTATTACACAGGCTGTGACTGTAGAAAACGGAATTGTGGGCGGCAGTAATACCAGCACATACCTAAGCAGTGAAATTACCACAATTAAACAAGGCAGAATTTGGTTGGATCTAGATTAATATGAACATAATAAACAATGTAACCGTCGCCGGAACAGGACTCTGGGCAGCCCAAACTTTACAAGCTGAGTTTTTGCGAGCCAGTAAAAGTTATAATCCAGACATTGATCCAAGACTGCCCAAGCATACTGTGACCAGTTCTTTACTGGTAGTGACTCCAAATACTGCTATTAGTACAACTCTGGTGCTTGGTAATATTAATATGGTGCCGCAGGTAACAACTGGTAATTTGGGCTACCTGCGAGTAGGCGGAACTGTTTGGAGTTATGCTAATGTACACACAGCAAATGCCACAGTAAGCGGCCTGGCCAATGTACAGGTTCGCCCTGTGGCAAATGTGGCAGTGGGCACCGTGGTTAGCGTACTTGGATTACGCACAACAGCATCAGCAGTGCCTACAAGTGGAATAACACTTGTGGGATATATAGATGGAATAACATATTTTGGCTTGTACCATGTTCATGAAGGACGAAAAATGACGGGCAGTACGCATACAACCACATTCCATCGGTTTATCTATGATACAGTGGAAGAGAGCCTGGCCAACTTGGGATCAGGTGGACCAGCAAGTTCTAGCAGTAGCGGTGACTCAAGCGGTGGGTCAGGCAGTTCTGGTGGTGGCAGTTCTGGTGGTGGCAGTTCTGGTGGTGGCAGTTCTGGTGGTGGCAGTTCTGGTGGGTCGGGGGGCGGCGGAGGATATTACTAATGAGTAGATTTTTAACACAAGTATTTCTGGCATATTTGAATACCTTGATCTTAATTCGTAGGATTTGCAATCATACTAAATAAGGATATGGACAAAGAAAACGAGACAACTCCCATGCAAAATGCCCAATTACCTTCAAATTTGCCACAGGAAAAACAGCCAGATGCCGTAGCTGGTATCTATGTGCGCGGCCACATCAAAATTCATGATCCTGAATCGGGCGAGGTTTTTGTAGACAAGGCCAACGCTATTCATTACGAAAACATGAGCGAGGCTATTGCCTATGCGCTCAGTCATAGAGATCTATTGTACATGTACGAAATGCATTTTGGTAACGGTGGTACTGCTGTAGATAGTACTGGTGTAATCACATATCTTGTGCCCAACACCACAAGTCAAAGTGCTGATTTGTACAATCCAACATACTACAAAGTTGTTGATGACACAGACACTAGTAATAATTCAGATTCTAACAACAATAAAATGACAGTGCGTCATATTGCTGGAAATCCGTATAGTGATATAATTATTACCTGCTTGCTAGACTACGGCGAACCAGGTACTCAAAATGTTTTTGATAACAGCACCACACTCAATGATACCTTTACTTTTGATGAACTAGGCATTAAAGCTCGTGCCCTTGATGGCACAGCAGGCGCTGGAAAATTACTCACGCATGTAATTTTTCACCCAGTACAAAAATCACTGAACCGCCTGATACAAATCGACTATACTGTGAGAATCCAGACTCTAACAAATCTCAGCGCGATAGGATGATGTAAATGGCTTATACTATAACCAAAACCAACGGCGACACGCTTGTTACCATTCCAGATACAGAACGCAATACTGATTTTGGTATTAATCTTGTTGGGCGTAACTACTCGGGCTACGGAGTTTATCTTAACGATAACTTTGTGGCGCTTATGGAAAATTTTTCCAAGAGTACCGCGCCTGCTAGCCCACTAGAAGGGCAGCTTTGGTGGAACAGCAGCAACAACGATCTGCAAATTTGGACTGGCGCAGTCTGGAAAAAAATAGGTCATGTGACAGCATCCGGATCTGCTCCTGCTGCGGCAGGCAGAATAGTTGGTGACTTGTGGTGGGACAGTACCGATCAACAGCTTAAAGCCTGGGCCGGTGAAACTTCTGCCAACAGCACAGCAATTTACAGTAGTTTGCAATACATTGTGAGCATGGTGAGCACCAATGCTGTGCGCATTGGCGATGTTCTTACCACTGGTAATGTTCTAAGCGCAAATGCAGTGACCGTAACACAAATTCTTAATACCAGTAATGTACGGATCAGCACACCAGCTACAATTTTTGCAGGAGAAACTGTTACCTTTACCCGGGGCACCGGTTGGAATTTAATTGGTCCTTCGTACACCAAAGACCAGCAGCTCACTGGTATTTTTCCACGCACAGTCTTAGACAGCCAAGGTATAGAAAGAGTGCTGGGTTTGATATACCAAAAAGGTAGCGTGGTAGGTGTTGTCAGTAGAGAAAATGAATATATTATTGGTGATGCGTTTGCAATCGAACGATTGTCTGTGATTAAACCAGGTATCACTTTAATTGAAGACACAGCGCCGCAACTGGTACGCACTGTGCTTACTAACGCAACCGGCACCAGCGGCAATACCGTGGTATCTTTGACTCAGACTGAAGGGTTGGCCATTGGCGACTATGTGATAACTGCTAACATTGCTTTTAGCGCACTCAGACAGATCACAGAAATTTACGGAAACGGCGCAATTAGATTCAATGCCACCACATCACTGCAAGAAAATGAAGTGATAGTTTTCCAAAGAGGCATTGATCAAAGCAACATGTTCAATGGTACTGCTACCAATGCTCAAAGACTCAATGGAGTGACTGCTGACAAGTTTGCCACTTTAGATAGCAATCAGTTCTTTTTAGCCAATGTTACCATCGACGGCAATCTAGCAATTGGACGCACAGTACTGGGCGTGACTCAGTCTCGCATGTCACATGATGGTGCTAATCTTTCTATAACCAACACTGTGGCCAATGGTAATATTAGCATTGCAACAGTGGTTTCTGACATTGGCGGCACACCAACAACTGTAATGCATGTGAATGGCCTGAATGGCTTGATTGAAGTCAGAAGTGCGCCGGTAGCCATAAATGGTATAGCAACCAAGAGCTATGTTGACAACAGTCAAGGCACAGCACTAGCTGCAATTACAGCAAATGTTAATGCATTGATCAATAACGCCAGCATTGACAAAAGAGATTTTGGAAATGTTGCTACAATTTTGAACAGTCAGGCAAATGCTCTTGTATTGGCCAACAGTGAAATTGCTTTGCGGGCTAGTATCGAAAGTCCAACCTTTACTGGAATACCTGCTGCCCCGACAGCCAATTTGGGCACTAACACTACACAGGTTGCAACCACAGCATTTGTCGTTGCTTCGGTTACTGCTGCAAACACTGCGGCATTTGCCAATGCTGCTGTACAAGCAGCAACATTAGTTGAAAAAGCAAACATTTTAAGTCCTACTTTTACTGGCGAACCAAGATCACCAACTCCTGATGGCGCATCAGACACAACACATATTGCAACAACCAGCTGGGTAAGAAATTTTGTGGATACTGAAGTTGGCACAGCCACAGCAGGATTAGGTGGTAAAGCTGACAGCAATGCTCCAGTGTTCACAGGACTAGTAGTGGCACCAACAGCACCAAATATAACATATCCTGCAACTCCGGGCACAACAACCAGCCTTAACATTCGCAGCACATTTGCAAATCCAACACAGATTGCAACTGTGGGATTTGTGGCCAATACAATTGCAACCATGCCGGCACAGGACCTAAGCGCCTATGCACCATTGGTCAGTCCAGCACTCACAGGGACGCCTACTGCACCAACACCAGCGGAAAATGACAGTAGTACAAAAATAGCAACCACACAATTTGTGGCAACTCGTTCGCCTGTGCTCAGCGTAAACGGTGAAAACGGCACAGTGGTGCTAGCAGTTGGCGATATCAGCGGTGCTGCTCCAATCAACAATCCCACTTTCACAGGAGTGGCAACATTAGCCACTGTGCCAAACAGCAACAGCGACGACGGAACAGTGCCTACTACTAGCTGGGTAAAGGATATCACAGATGCCAAGGCACCTTTAAGTGCTCCTACTTTCATTGGTCTAGTGACTGCTCCTACTCCTGCGGACAACAGCAATACAACCACAGTGGCAACCACAGCATGGGTGGTTGCTAGAATTTCATCGGCCAGTGTGCCAAAATGGGGTGGATCAGCTAAATTTGTAAGCACAGCAACACCAGGCAGCGGTGACGGCAATAATGGTGATATCTGGTTCAAGTATCAGGCTTAATTAACAACCCATAAAAAACCATGCATAAATACAGTGAATTGGAGTCTAAGTAAATGGCGTATAACATAACAAAATCAGATGGCACTCCGTTGGCCACCATTGCTGATGGTCAAACCAACAGTACCGCTACCAGTCTTACCTTGGTTGGTAAGAATTTTGCAGGCTACGGCACATTTCTAAATGAAAACTTTGTAAAGTTATTAGAACATTTTGCCAACAGTACAGAGCCTGCCAATCCCAAAGCTGGACAGCTTTGGTATCAAACCAGCACAAGATTACTGCAAGTTTATGATGGAATTGCGTGGAAAAGCGTGAGTGGTGCTCAAAATGTGGCCGACGAACCAACCTACAAAGTTGCTGGTGACCTGTGGTTTGACTCAGTTAACCAACAGTTGAAAGTTTGGTCCGGTGCAGGGTGGGTGGTTATTGGACCATCGTTTACATCCACTACTGGTACCTCAGGTGCTGTGGCCGACACGGTAATTGACTCCAGTCAGTTCAGTCATGTGGTTGTAAAGTTTTTTGTGCAAAACCAATTGGTAGCAGTTTTAAGCAAAGACGCTACTTTTCAACCTGCTACAACAATTCCTGGATTTCCAAGTATCAAACCTGGGTTGAATTTGGCTAGAGGTACAACCCCAGAACTGGTATTTTATGAAAATGCCAACAATGCCAGTTTTCTGGGCCAAATTGCAGCTGACCAGTATTTGACCAAGGACAATGCACTATTAACCAGTAAACTAGTTATTCGTAACAACGACGGTGTAGAACTAGAAGATCCATCTGGTACTGGCATTACTAATTTTCAATTAAGAATTGATAATAACGATATTCAGCTGAATAGTTTGATTCGTGGCAACGGACTGGTACTAAACACCAAGCCTGACAATGCAGGCGGCGCCACTCAAACAGTGCTGCGGGTGGACAAGGTGACTGGTTTGATCACAGTGCTAAACGATCCAACCAGCGAAACAGGTATTTCTACCAAAAACTATGTTGACACTAGAGATAACAACACTCGTACCATGTTACAAAACAATGTGTTGGCTATCAACAGTAATGTTAGTACGCTTAGTGCCAATGTGGGTGGTAATCCTCCAGGTACCAGTATCTACAGTAATGTGCGTACCATACAAACACACCTAGGATTCCGCAAGGGCGGGCCAGGTAGTCAAGACGACTTACGATACACTGAACTCACAGTTACCAACAACGACAGTTTTGTAAACAACATTTTTACATTGTGGGGCAATGTAAGTTCTATTGTGGCCAATGTGCTTACCAGAACAGGCGATGGCGGGCCAGGGGGCACAGCAGGCAGTTCTATGTATGCCAATGTGCGTTCACTGCAAGGACGAGCCAGTGTTTTAGAAAACGAAACAGTGCGTCGTGATGGTACTCTGAGTATCACTGGTATTCTTGTACCAGACACAACGCACATAAGAGATTTTGGCAGTAGCAGTAAGAGATTTGGTGCTGGTTATATCAATAGCATGGTGCTAGGCAGTTCCACCAACGATGGTGCAAACTTACCAGCTGGTACTATTCAAAATCTTAGATCTATTAACTTTACTGGTAGTCGCGGCAAATATGACCCAATCACACTGGTGGCCAACCCGCTTACTGTTACAGGTAATATTAAATTCAATGACAATATTGACGGTACGCCAACTGCTAACCTAGCACTTGGTATTGACGGACCTTTGCGTGTGCAAGGTGCTTTGAGTGTGACAGGAAGTATTGCCATGCCAGACGCCGCAGCGTACAACGAAGTGTACGACATTGGCGTGAGTGGAACACGCAGGTACAACAACATATATGTTAAAACAGTGAATGCAGATGCACTCAATGTCAGCAGTGGCATTGGAGGTGCTGGCGTACCTGCTACTTTTGGTACTGTGACCTCCCGCGATATTATACCAGAATCGGATGCATTGTACAGTATTGGTAATAGCTCGGGCCCAAGACGATATGTAACTGTGCATGCCAGTTCATTCTCTAGCTCCAACTTTGTGAGCCTAGGAGCAAGTGGTATTACCTGGGCTGGTACAGACGCCACTGTGGACATTGGAACATCTCTTAAAAGATTCAATATCTTGTATGCTAAAAACTGGCAAGGTGAATCATTAAAAACAACCAGTGCCGGTCTTTTCTTACAAACGGGCGTAGGAACAAACACTATTGACATTGGTGCATCTGGCGCTATTTTTAGAACCGTTTATGCTACCACATTCAATGGTAAAGCAACCAGCGCACAGTACGCTGACTTGGCAGAACGCTTTGCAGCAGATGCCCCTTATGCCCCAGGCACACTGGTGCGTATTGGAGGTGCAGCAGAAGTCACAGTCGAAAACGAAGTTGCTAGCACAGAAGTGTTAGGTGTAGTGAGTTCACAACCTGCGCATTTGATGAATGCAGAAGCTGGCTCAAACGAAACACATCCTCCAATTGCCATGGTAGGAAGAGTGCCAGTGCGGTGCATAGGCGAAATTCGCAAAGGCGACAGATTGATCAGTGCTGGCAACGGCTGTGCAATGGCAGCAAAATTTGCTCGAGAGTTGGGCGGCGGGCAAATAATTGGTCGTGCTCTCGCAGACAAACTAAGTAATGAAGAAGGCCTAGTTGAAGCCATAGTAAAGGTGAGTGTGTAATATGACTTATTCAAGTGGACAAACTATTGACGATGCAGATTATAACAATTTTGTATATGGTGACAGCACTGGCTCTGGCACCATAAATGTTTCTAATAATCTATATTACCTCATTGGTCCTGGCCGGGCAGATCGAGGATTGAATCAAGACTTCACTGGGTTGGTTCCTGGACTACCAGGCAGCACAAGCGGAACCATTGGTGGTGTTGCGTACAATGATAAAGTTGGTACTCTTGACGCTGTAGAATCACCAGACGATATTCTTGCCCAGCAATGGATTGGTTTTTTCAGTTCTTTGAACAGAACAAGATATTATCAAAGCGGCGCTGGCAGTAATGTGTCTTTGGCAACACCTCCTGCTTTTGGCAGTAGAATTGATGTTATAGCTAGTATAAACAGTGTTCTGAACTCTGCTAATCTGTGGTTTTCAACCCCTAATCCAGTGCAAGGAGTGGATGATGGTACCAATGACAATAAAAGTGTACAACTTACTGTAGCAACCACAGCGGATCCTGTATCACGAACTTACATAAGATCTGTGGAATTTTCCAACGGCGGCGACCATGCTCGTTGGTTTTTCAACAGTGGCGGCATAATTAGAGTTAGTGTGAGTGCAACCGGAGCTGTTGGCAGTCGTAGTCAAGCACTGGCAACCACACTTCAGCAGTTTGGAACATGCGATTGGGGTGCTTATAACAACAGTGGATTTAGCACCAACGACACGCCGTCGCCTAGCGGTGCAAACAAAGGCTACTGGAACACTGGTACTAGCTATGTAACCTTGGGTACAAACTCATTGGGTGCAGGAGCATACTCCAGCACAGTAGTAGGCATGGAAGTTCGTGTGCTAACTACCGGTGGCGGTGCAACAGAGAATGGCGCAGTAGGACGCAAAATAGAATTTAGACTCAGTCTAACGAGTACTGCGGGAGGAACTGGACCAGAGGCAGCCTGGGCCACAGATGCATTAGACATAAGCATAAATTTCAACTTTGACATTGTTAATAGAACCGGGTCAGGATCCACACTTACCCGTACCTGGCAAATTCCGCAAATGAGTGCAATAACTTAAACAGCTGATCAGCTGCTTATAAGTAAGTGCATGGAATTAAAAACTCTAGCACGAGTTGTTCGTCAGAACACTGACTATCAAAACAACAGACAAAAATTGCAAGAACAGATCAAGACAGATCTTGTTCTTGCTCACGCTGACAGTTTGTTTCAAATCACCCCAGAGCTTATAGCGTTTCTTCATGCCTGGGATCAGGATCAAATTTATGTAGAAGATCAATTTGGAAATCCTATTCTTTGCAACAGAACAGAATTATTACACGAAGCAAAACAGCATTATCATAGAACATTGAATCGATGGCACGCATTGCATGAGGAATTAAAGCATGCAAGAAAAATCTAAAGGCATACTAGCCTACGCCAGCAACACTGCCACAGTGGATTATGTAGGCATAGCCAAGCAGACTCTTGCACTGGCTAGTTCTCAGTTGAACATACCGTATACTTTAATCACCCCAGACACACCGTCTAATTGGCAAAATTTTAGAAAAGATATTGACACCAACCAAGCAGTGCCGTGGAACAACTTTGATAGGTATAGATGCTACGAACATTCGCCATATGATCAGACTTTGGTCATTGATGTAGATTATCTGGTAACAACCAAACGACTATTATCAGTTTTTTGTTCTGGGCAAAATTTGCTATTGTGTCATAAAAACAACTGCTTGTATGAACCAACTCCTGCACGCCAACAGCTTCAGCCAGTCTGGGCTACAGTGTTTTATTTTGCCAAGTCTGTGCAAGCAGAAATGTTTTTTCAATTGGTGGGCAAAATCCAGCGCAACTGGGAATATTACAGAACTTTTTTTGGTCTGCAACAAAGTCAATTTAGAAATGACTATGCATTTGCCATGGCAGAACTTATATCCAGTGGATACAAATTGACCAAACACACAGCATTACCATGGCATATCACCACAGTTGATAAAACACCAGAAGAGATTGATGTCAACAACAACTGGATAGTGGTACGAGACTCTGCAGGAGCTTTGATATTGCCAAGACAAGATCTACATGTTATGAGCAAAGCATGGCTGCAGACTAGCAAATTACAAAATTTTATTTCAAAGGCTCTAGCATGAGTGACCGTGGCTTTGTATGTCTTGCCCAGAATAATTCCAGCACTGATTATGTAAGGCTGGCTAAACTTCAATGCATGAGCATCAAACATCATATGCCAGATGCTAGTTATACTCTCATAACCGACACAGCTGGTGCAACCACAGTTGATCACTCTTTGTTTGATCATGTGATTGTCATGCCAGTTGACTGGGCCAAGGATCAAGAATGGAAACAAAAAAATGACTGGCAAGTTGGCGTGCTGTCGCCATACAGGCAAACTATAAAATTAGAAGCTGATATATTGATAACCAGAAACATCGACCATTGGTGGAGAATGTTGGAACATCAAGACATTGTGCTCAGTCTGGGCTGTAGAGATTATTTTGGGCAGCCTGCAACATCTCGCAATTACAGATATCAATTTGATGCAAATAACTTGCCTGATGTGTACAGCGGTCTAATGTACTTTAGACGCAGCCAGACCAGTTCAAATTTTTTTGCATTGGTCAAACAATTATTTTGGACCTGGGACGAAGTTAAAAAAGAAATGATCAAGTGCAGTGATCCTGGCAGCAATGACATGATATATGCATGTGCAGCAGCCATACTAGGCACACATCTGATTACCTTGCCGGCCGCGGACTTTTTTAATTTTGTTCATCTCAAACCTGCTATAAATGGGTTGAGCAAAGAGTTAGTGACTGATCAATTGAACATAGAATTCAACAATTTTGAAATACGAATAAATGCTCAAGCACAGCATTTCCCAGTGCATTATTATGACAAACACTGGGGACTTGAAACACTCGAACAATATGAACATACTTCGCGCCTTTGAAATTTTTCAATCTCAGCAAGCTCAAGTTCGAAAACTTGAGCCACGAGAATTCTATAGACTCTACTATACAGAAAATCACAAACAAGCAGCGTTTGGGCCGCCATGGCCAGATTTAGATTGGCCTTATATTGACATAACAGCAGCGCAGGCTTCCAACCTATCTCGTTATAAATTAGAAAATGGACAGTTAGAATTGATTGACACAGGGCGTACAGGTAGTGTAAAATACAAAGAAAGTGAAAATGGTCCATACTTAGTGGTTGCTGACCACATGGCATTAATTGTTGAAACCGGAGAAAAATATCATGCAACCAAACGAGTCTCAGCAGACCCTAATTGACATTGCCGATCTTGATGTGATATTTCTCACCTACGACGAACCAAAAAAGGAAGAATTCTGGATCAAAATCAAAAACATGGTGCCGTGGGCAAAAAGAGTTGATGGAATCAAAGGCTCTGACGCAGCGCACAAGTCTGCGGCTGCTGCTAGCGAAACAGATCGTTTTGTTTTGATTGATGGTGACAACATTCCTGACCCTGCATTTTTTAACAGTCAACTGATTCTCGATAACAACAACCACGATAAAGTTTTTCGTTGGCGTGCAAGAAACGAAATCAATGGACTTATGTATGGCAACGGTGGTATCAGCTGCTGGACCAAACAGTTTGTTAATAACATGCGCACTCACGAAGCCAGTGACGGAGCACCGTCTACTGCTGTGGAATTTTGTTTTGATACAAACTATTGGGCCATGCATGACTGCTATTCTACCACATACCCAAATGCGTCTCCGTATCAGGCCTGGCGTGCAGGATTCAGAGAAGGTGTCAAAATGTGCCTGGATAGAGGCCAACGACCCAGCCTAGAAGAATTTGAACAAAGAATACACAATCGTAATCTTGATCATTTGCAAATTTGGCATGCTGTGGGTTTAGATGTTGATCAGGGAGCATGGGCTATCGCTGGTGCAAAACAAGGTACATTCATGACCATGTTTACCAGCTGGGACTACACCAAGGTGCAAGATTTTTCAGAACTAGAATACATGTGGAATCACGAAGTACACTTGCGTGATCCATTGGAAATCATTGACCACATTGGTAAGGAACTTGCATACAGATTAGATTTACCGCAAGTGGTCCTAACAATCAAAGCCAGCAAATTTTTCAAACATCACTACAAAAGCAATTTCGTCAATAAAGGAATAATGATTCGTGAGTAGCGATTTCAAAGCAGCGGCTGAGCTCATGCAAGAAAAGTTAGGCACAGGACTCTGCTTGGCCAAATGGCAACAGGTGAGTCTGCATCTAGGCACCGGCATGAACAACAGTTGTTACCATCCGCCGCTGCATGAAATACCAACAGAACTACTGGAATTCAATCCTGGTGCTCTTCACAATACCCCTCACAAAAAAGAACAACGCAAAATTATGTTGCGTCAAGAACGACCTTCAGAGTGCGGATATTGTTGGAGTGCCGAAGACAACAACCAATTGAGTGACCGGCACTATAGGTCTGGCGAACCATGGGCAGCTGAACATTTTGATACCATAAAGGATAGCACAGGAGAAGAAGATGTCATACCAAGTTATGTTGAAGTTAATTTTAGTAATGTTTGCAACTTGGCATGTTCTTACTGCTCTCCGCAATTTTCAAGTGTATGGGCGCAAGAAGCCAATAGACACGGCGCTTATCCTACAAGCAATCGTCATAATGATCCTGGCTATTTTGTTGGTCGTAGGAAACCCATTCCCATCAGAGAAGACAACCCCTATGTCAACGCCTTCTGGTTGTGGTGGCCGGAGTTGTATCCGCGCCTAAAGCATTTGAGACTAACTGGCGGGGAACCATTACTAGACTACAACACTTATAGAGTGTTTGAGTATGTACTAGCCTTGCCCAAACCAGATCTACATTTGGATGTTACCAGTAATTTTTCAGTTGAAAACAAAGTATTCAACAAGTACATAGATTATGTTAAAAAATTGTGCGGCACTCAGATTGAACATTTCATGCAGTATGTGAGTCTTGACACCGGCGAAAGCTCGCAGGCAGAATATATTCGCCACATGCTGAATGCTCCCTTACTGCATGATAATGTGCATAGGTTTCTTCAAGACATACCCGAGAAGAACAGTCTTACATTCATTGTGACAATGAATAATTTATCTATATCGGGGTTACATGATCTTCTAGATTGGATTTTAGAATTACGAGCAAAATACAGTAGAACATATCAACGAGTTTGGTTTGATACACCGCTGTTGAGATATCCCCGTTGGCAAAGCATTCAAACACTTACTCCTGCGTATCAATACAAATTAGAAAATACAATTGACTGGATGAAAGAACAAACTATGACAGATGGATTTGTAGGATTCAAAGACTATGAAATTCAACGCATGGAGCGCAATCTTGCCTGGATGAAACAACCTCTTAACGACAAACAATTGATCAAAGACCGGGCTGACTTCTATAGATTTTTTAGTGAGCATGATCGTCGACGCAAAACTAACTTTTTGAGAACATTTCCGGAGATGAGAGAATTTTGGAACATGTGCAAATATTATGCCGAAACAGAATAACGAATCAGATCTAGATTACAAACACAGAGTGATTGACATAAAGAGTGAATCGTTCTGCGGAGCCAAGTGGTACAATGCTACCATCTGGCTAGGGTCAGGGCTAACCACCAGTTGCCATCACCCGCCAGCGCACAAAATTCCTGCTATTCAAGAGGTAGAAAAGAATCCTGCACTGATTCACAACACACCAGAAAAGAAACAAGACCGTGCTATGATGCAGCAAGGTCAGCGACCCAGTGGGTGTGATTATTGTTGGAAGATAGAAGACATGGATCGCTCAAATGTCAGCGATCGTGTGTACAAGACTGTAATTTATTCAGATGAGGAGTTAAATCATGCATTCAATACAGCACCAGACCAAGACATCAACCTTCGCACACTGGAAATCTCTTTTGACAGAACTTGTCAGTTTGCTTGCAGTTATTGCAACCCTGCTTTTAGTAGCACATGGGTTACTGACATACGCAAGAATGGATCCTACACTGACTTGGTATCAGATGGGCGCGGTCATTTTACTCACACTCATGATCATAGTCAACTTTATAAATTCCATGAGACTAATCCGTATGTGGAGGCTTTTTTCCGGTGGTGGGAAACAGATCTTCACAGAACACTCCAAGAACTCCGTATCACAGGAGGAGAGCCTCTCATGTCAGGGTACACCTGGAAGTTACTTGACTGGTTCAGAGCAAACAAAGGAGCAAGTGCAACTAGACTTGCCATTAACTCAAACCTCGGTACAGAAATAGATATTCAACGATTGTTTGACAGTATTGATCAACCTATTGATTTATATACCAGCAACGAGGCTCAAGGCACAGCAGCAGAATATATTCGCGACGGTCTGATATGGGATGATTGGGTCAACAATATACAAACAATCAGCAGTCAACACAGATCAAAACTGCGCGGGCTGCATGTGATGTGTACAATTAACGCACTATGCCTAGAAACCCTGCCAGATTTTCTTAACCAAATGGTAGCATGGAAAAAACAGTATGGTCGCAACTTTCCTAGTTTTACTTTGAACATCTTGCGCTTTCCTAGTTTTCAGAGTCCATTGGTATTGCCGCAGGAAATTAGACAACAGTATGCTGATCGTTTGGCAGAATTTTTAATTGCTCACAAAGGTTATAACTATTTGCATGATCATGAAATTGCTCATGTTACCAGACTCATAGCTTATCTTCGCGATGTTCCAACGCCTGATGATCTACTGGCACTGCAACAAGATTTCAAAAGTTTCTACAAACAGTATGATCAACGCAGAGGAAAAAACTTTGTAAATACTTTCCCTGCACTCAAGGATTTCTATGAGCAAACCTAAATACCCGCGTGATTACACCTACAACAGTCGTGTGCCTGTGTATGCAAACTTGCATCAAATGTCCGAACGACATCAAAATTTGCTAACAACAGATCCACATTTTTGTATGATTCCTTGGATACACATGCATGCATTTCCTGATGGCCGTGCTTATCCTTGCTGTCTTAGTGAATACGATTTGCCTATAGGCGACTTGAAAAAACAAACCATGCGCGAAATTTGGAACAGCGAAGGCATGCGACAAATGCGAGTGAACATGCTTAATGGCCAACCCAGCAAAGAATGTGGTCGTTGTTATGAACAAGAAAAAGCAGGCTTTGTGAGCATGCGCCACAGTACCAGTCAAAATTTTGGACAGCATATTCCTCTAGTAGATAATACCTTGGATGATGGCACAGTAGAAGACTTTAAGATCCGTTACTATGACATTCGATTTTCCAATGTGTGTAATTTTCGCTGCCGAAGTTGTGGCAGCATATTCAGCAGCAATTGGTACAACGACGAAGTAAAACTATACGGTTCAAGAGAGCATCCTCGAGTTATGTATGCTGGGCGCACAGAAGAAGACATGTGGGAACAAATGCAAGAGCACATTCCTTATCTTGATCAGATATATTTTGCTGGTGGCGAACCGTTGATCATGGAAGAACATTATCGTTTGTTAAATGAACTTGTGCGTAGAGAAATGTTCCATGTGAGGCTAGTGTACAATACTAATTTTAGCAAGCTGTCTTACAAGGATCAAAATGTTCTTGAACTTTGGAAAAAGTTCAATTCAGTAAGTGTTGGCGCTAGTCTGGATGGATGTGGTGCCCGAGCAGAGTACATACGCAAAGGTCAGGACTGGAACGAAACAGTTGAAAATCGACGACGAATGTTGGAAATTTGTCCTAATGTTGATTTTTATATTAGTAGTACAGTAAGCATATACAATGCATTGCATGTTAGCGACTTTCATAAAGAATGGGTTGACATGGAGTTAATAAAGCCCCAGGACTTTAACATTAATATTCTACAAAGTCCAAATCATTTTAGAATTGATGCATTGCCTGCTGATATCAAAACACAAGTACAACACAAAATAGAAGAACATATCAATTGGTTACAACCTCAAGACAAGTTAACCAGGGCAACCAGCGGGTACCGCGGCATGTTGAGTTTTATGAACGCTCAAGATCTTGGCAACGAATTACCGGGCTTTTTTATTAGAACAGCCGCATTGGACAACCTTAGACAAGAAAACTTCTGGGACACATTTCCAGAACTAGAAGGCCTACGCAAACATGTTGCCACATCCTAAAATATGTATATTGCCTTGGATAAGTGTAGAGACTACTCCCACTGGTAGCATGCGGCCTTGTTGTTTGTCTACTACGGAAATTACTCACAACGGCAATTTGCTATCAGTGGAGCAAGGATTAAGTACAGCATATGGCAGTGACAGCATGGTGCAACTGCGACAACAATTTATCAATGGCGATCAACCCGCTGGCTGCGAACGCTGCTGGGCAGAAGAAAATGCTGGCCGTACAAGTAAAAGACAATGGCATTTACGAAAGTTTGCCAATCAGACTGAAAAAATAAAATGGCACGAAACACAACCACAACAACTTTGGTTCTTGGATCTGAAGCTTGGTAACATTTGCAATCTTAAATGTCGTATCTGCGGAACCTGGAGTAGTAGTCGTTGGGCGCAAGAAGAAATAGATTATCAAACCATACAAGATCCAAAACAAACTCGTGCTTATCAACAGCTACGACAAGGTGAGTGGCCGCGGCGTACCAGTAACTTCTGGCAAGATTTGACCACACTGCTACCGCAGATAAAATATATTGAATTTACTGGAGGAGAACCTTTTTTAATTAAAGAACATGTGTCTCTACTACAACAAGCAGTAGATCTTGATCTATCCAAAGAAATCAGTATTCATTACAATACCAATGGCACAGTATGGAACCAGGAATTGTCACAGGTGTGGAAACATTTCAAATCAGTAGAAATTGCGTTCAGCATTGATAACATTGGCGCACGATTTGAACTAGAACGCAGTGGAGCAAGCTGGATAGAAGTATGTGAAAATGTAGATCGTGCCAAACTGTTAAGACAGCAAAGTAAAAATATCAAGCTGCAAATTTGCATGACTATTAACATACAAAATGTTTTTTACTTTGACGAGTTAGGTAACTGGGCGTTGGATCAAGGATTTGACATGGTGTATGTAAACATGCTGCATGATCCGCCACATATGAATATTGGACACATGACTAAATCAGCAACTGATCTGGTCATTGGTAAATTAAAAAACACTGAATTTCATTTTATGCTGCAAAATGATGTGCAGGGTATAATTCGTTTTATTCAAAACGGCACAGGCAGCGATGGCCAAGACTTTTGTCACTTTATGAAAAGGACAGATGCCAATCGCAAAGAAAACTTTGCACTAACACATCCTGAAATAGCCAAGGCCATGGGATATGAATCTACCTAAAACTTTTTGCATGGCTCCGTGGACACATACATATTTGAGTCCGCAAACTGAACGCAGGATGTGTTGCGCTAGTCGCGAGCCTGCACAAAACTTTCAACAGTATATCGATACGGCCGCCGGCACCGGGAAGTATATACCAATCACACTGGACGAACATTGGAACGGACCTCACATGCGGTCCGTAAGAAATCGCATGTTAGCCGGGGAAACCTTACCAGAGTGCGAAGTATGTAATGATAAACTGTTGAACAGTTCTGTGTACAGAGATTATTTTTGGAATTTATTTGGTCATAAACTGCCCGAAGTTCTTGCCAACACAACCACAGACGGCAGCACTACCATGCGTCCAGTAAGTTGGGATTATCGTTTCAGTAATCTATGCAATTTCAAATGCCGTACCTGCGGGGATAAATTGAGCAGCAGTTGGGAAAGTGAACTGCGTCAGATGAATGCAGTGAGCATGGATTACTGGCAACAACCAGATAATCTTTGGATGCAAGCTGATGTTAAACATGCTATAATGTTGTTTCAAGAAAGCACAGTTGAACAAGAATTTGCCCAGGCAGTTGAAGAACACCGAATAGAAGAAGTCTATTGGGTAGGTGGTGAGCCTCTCATGTACGAACAACATTGGAAGTACATGCAGCGCATAATTGAACTTGGGGACGGAAAGAAAACCTATGCTAGATACAATACAAATCTCAGTCGTGTTAACTATCGCGGCATTAACCTTTATAGCGATATTTTGGCGCATCTTCGTGATTGGCAAATTTGTGCTAGTATTGATGGCACAGGTGCGATTGGAGAATACATCCGAACGGGACTTGATTACCAGGCCTGGCTTTCTAACTTTAAGGCAGGAGTTGAAATACAACGACATCGTCGGCAAATGAGATTAGATTTTACATTGACTCTGCCGGGCTTGTTTGAAGTTTCAAATATACACAATCTAGCAAAAGAGCTAGATGTAGATGTTCTTGCCAAGGTAGTGTTTAGTTTTTCGCCTGACATATCTATGTCGCCTTTGCTACTACCCAGGGAGTTGCTACATCCTTGGATAGATGAAATCTTGCAGTCCATTGATAAAGGACCGTTGCAGGAAATGCTGGATCAGCTGAAAACTAGACCTACCTTTGCTGAACAATGGCCTGCAGAATGGCCTGCAGGATTAAGCAAGGCCAAGTTCACAGTAGACAACCTTGAATCACACAGACGAGATTCTTATCGCCTGGAACATATACTAGCTCAAAGACCGGAAGTGTTAAAATGGTGGCAAGCAATCAAGTACGCATAACTCTATCAAACGCACGCCAAGAAAAGTTATCCTATACTATCACAGCAGCAGATAATTCGTTGGCTCGCGATTGGTTAACTGCTCTAAATCAAATTTTAGAACAGCGTCTGCATCTGAACAAAAGTTTTTGTTTTCTTGGGTTTCCTAAATCAGATCGTGACTTGAATTACTTGTGTTCTGCAATGAACCAAGCAATCTACACAGTAAACACCTATGACTGGACACAGCACAATTTAGAACCTGTACGAATAGAAGATTGGTTCTGCCCAGACTCGGTGAGATTTGGTCTAGAATACCAAGCGCCTCAACACATGTACCCTAGCATGCTGTACTACAGTACCAAGCACGAGCTGATGAATAGAATACACAATCATTTTGAAAAACTGCAAGGCACAGTAGAGCAAGTGAGTGCATACGCTCGCGCGGCGCCACAGCCAGTGATAAAGGCAATTGGGCGACTTAACACCGTCTGTCATGAAATAGAAAATCTAGTACTCAGCGAACGCAAGCATTTGTTGTTACCAGAATGGACTAGACCCTGTCAAATAACAACTTTTGATGATGCACCAAGACATCAACTCACTGACGATCATAGAAAATTATTTTTACATAACGGATTTGATAGACGCTTTGGCGGTGTGTACATGCACTGGGCGCAGATAGGTAAAACTTATTTTGAAGTTTTTAGAGACGAAGGTGCCCCAGAACTAACAAGTACAGTATGTGAAGCCATTACTCAGCTGAAATACTACAGCGGAGAATTTGATGTGGAATGGGGCAAGACTATTGTGCAAGGCGCATTTGATTGGCATGACAAACAAATGGAAGAGTTTACATTTTGGTTGAAGTCTAATGATGTAGATTCTACGGATCCAAACAACAGTTTAGGTTATCTACCAATTGGTCAAATTGATATACAGCAAGCATTTGGAACTGAAGATCCGTTCAAAGTTTGGGACATACTGTCAGAGTTTTTGAATATACACAGTATTGAAACGGCTGAACAATCATGTGAGTACTTGCATACCTGGAGAGACGAAGATGCATGATATTTTTATTGTGGATCTAGGTTCGCACGATAACAATATACAATCTATCACAGCAAGGTATCCACACGCTCAGATCACAAGGTTCTACGGAGATGTTCTCAGCACACTCACAAGATGTGTTCGCAAAGCCAACACCAAACACTTTTGGTTTATCATCAGCTGCGCAGACATTGAAAATTTTGATTTGGACTGGGACCCAACTCCATGGGAGAACAATCAAATACATGCTTGGCCTACTACCAATCAAAAGTATGGAGATGTGCTACTGATTCCAAAACAGCAGTTTTTACAGCAGCAACCAGAAAAATTACATTGGTTCAAACATGTAAACTATCATGCAGAAGTCATTGCCAGAGTGCCGTGGCCAGTTATGGTTTACCATGATAAGGATTTTACTGCTTGTGTAAAACAAACAGACTTTGTTAGCGAATATCAATACTTCAGCGCAGAATCTTTTGTCAGTACCAGTGCCCACGCAGAACCTGCTCTATGGGGCGAAGAAATCCTGCAATTGATATCCTACTCAGCTGATAATGCCACCTGTTTAGTGCCAAGAGTAGCACAAAGTTATCTACACACACAGGCATATGATTATTCAACTTTGGCCAAACACCCATGCTTACCTTCACAAGCTCAAGATATAGTGTTTATCAGCTACGACGAACCACAAGCCGATGAAAACTATGCAATATTGCAACAACGATTTCCACAAGCCAAACGAGTACACGGAGTTGAAGGAATGGAGCATGCACTGCGTCGGGCAGCAGAAATCAGCAGTACGCCTTGGTTTTATGCAACATTTGCCAAAACAAGATTACATGAAGATTGGGATTTTAGTTTTGTACCAGACCGTTGGCAAGAACCCAAACACTATATTTTTAATGCCATCAACAACAGCAATGATTTGTGTTATGGACACATGGGTATTATACTTTATCACAAGAATCTTGTGCTTGCAGCACCCAACTGGGACTCTATTTCTGGCATGGATTACACCATGAGTTTTGCAACAGAAAGCATTCCAATTGTTAGTGTGTATGGTGAATTTGCAACAGATCCTTATAGAGCCTGGCGCACTGCTTTTCGTGAAACAGCCAAACTAACTCAGTGGTATCTGGACAACAAGTGCATTGAAACCAAATACAGAATCCATGTATGGTGTAATCATGCCACTGGAGAACATGCAGAATGGGTCATGCGTGGAGCTAAGGACGGTGTGAAATATTTTGAAGACAATCTGTCAGACACACGAGCTCTAAAACGCATGTTTCGCTGGGACTGGCTCAACGAGCACTTCCTAAAACTTTATGCACATGATCTATAGTGACAGCAACTTCATGTGCGTTTGTGATATTGGTACTGGGCTGTGTACGAGTTTTAACACACTCAACCCAATGTTGTAGTTCGTGCTCCAAGGGACTCAACGCAGAATCATAATCAAATTCAACTGTGTTTCCTTGCTCTGCACGATCGTGTATGATACGATTATTATGTATCACCACTTGATTACTGTCCTGGTTCCATTGAATTTGTCCACGCGATCCAATGAATATGGTTTCTCGGGTGCGTACAGGCCAACACCAGCTGACATCTACATCATAGCTGATACGATTACTAACACCTGCAAACCACACGCGATCAAACTGTGTGCCATTGCTTAGATGCCAACCATGAGCAGAGGTTACTGTCATGTCAGGCGAGCTAAAACTTTGCACAATGCTTATGTCGTGTGCAGCCAAACTCAGCACAGGTGTGGTTCTTGTTTGATATATACCCCAGTTGAGTCTGCGACTGGTAATGTGTTGCAGTGTACCAATGCTGTTTTTATCAAGTAAGTTTTTTATCAATTGCAATTGAGGATGGTGCAAGAATATGTGTCCAACCATGAACAATTGATTTGGCTGTAGCATTTCCTGCATTTTGGCCACTTGCACAGCAGATTCGGCAGCTGGTTTTTCAACATAAACATCATGCCCACGAGACAGCAAATGCATGCATTGATCATAATGATTCCACAGTGGTGTGGCCAAGATCACTGGGTCAAGAGTATCAATGTCGTTTATGCTTTGATTATTTTTTATGTCAACAATCTTGGCATTAACTCCCAGTTGAGAGAGACTATGGTGAAGCTTCTTACCCCAATAGCCTGCACCCACCAACCACATGTTCATTGTGCAAAAGCCTTCACTTGATCAACTACATAGGATATTTCATTTTCGTTCATGCTATACCAACAAGGCAAACTTAGAATTTCTTTTACAGTTTTTTCAGCTACCGGACAGAGGCTGTACCATTGAGCAAATGCAGGTTGTTGGTGCACAGTAGTAGCATAATGAATGTTTGTGGCAATCCCCATGCTTTTGAGATGGGCTGCTAACTCATCTCGTCGAGGCGTCTGTATTACATAAACATAGTAACTGTGAGTGTTGCCTAATTCTATTTTAGGAATTTGTACATAGTTTCGTAATTGATCTGTATAAAAATTACAGAGTCGTCTTTTACGCAGCATCCAATCTTTAAGATAAGGTAGTTTGGCTAAAATAATATTGGCCTGCATGTTGTCAATGCGAGCATTATAACCAATTTCTTTAATCTCATATCGTCCTGTCCTGCCATGGTCTCTATACATGCGTACTCGTTCCATGAGCTCGCTACTACCAGTGCATGCGCCAGCATCGCCCATGGCGCCTAAATTTTTAACAGGATTAAAACTAAAACAAGTTATATCTGCCATACTGCCCACTGGTTCTTGTTTCCAGAGATTAGTTATACTATGTGCCGCATCTTCAACTAGATATAGATTGTATTTTTTGCATATTTCTCGTAGTCTATCCATGTTTGGGCATTGGCCATAAATGTCCACACTCATGATAGCTTTGGTAGCTGTTGTGATCTTTGATTCTAATTCGTCAAGATTAATCAGATGTGTGAGTGGATCAATATCTACAAACACTGGTGTTGCACCCACACTCACTATGGCCTCTGTGGTGGCAACAAAGGTATGCGGAGTGGTTAACACTTGATCGCCAGGGCCAATGCCAAGAGCTCGCATGGCGCATAACAAAGCAGTAGTCCCAGATCCTGTAGCAGCGCAATCTTCTGCGCCAGTAAATTTGGCAAATGCTTTTTCAAATTTAGTAGTGTCAGGGCCTGTGATGAAACTGCTGTTGACCACACTGTCGGCAATAGCTTGGTTGATTTCTACCGAGCAATCAAGATACTGTTGATACAAGTTTGTAAAAGGAACATTCATTGTTTAAGCCATTCATAATATCTTTCAAAGCCTTCCTCAATATCAACCTTGGGATCAAATTCAAGATCTCTTCGAGCTGCGTCTATGTTCAGTGCACCTCTGCTGGGAAAGTCTGCGTCTTTGTTGCGAACTTCAATTGAACCTTTGCCTACAATTTTGACAGCAAGTTGGGCTGCTTGAAGCAAGCTGTGACTGTGACTTTTGGTTATGTTGTAGGTATTGTTGTTTGCAGCAATATTCACTGCGGCCGCCGCTATACCATCTGCTGCGTCGTTCACATAGGTAAAGTCTAGCGTTTCGTTTGCTCCGTTTACCTTGAGAACTTGGTCACGCATGGCACTGAGAATAAATTTGCTTATTACTCTATCCTCAACATCTAATTCACCATACACTGCCGACGGTCTAATGATAGTGTGCGCAAGGCCGTAACGTCTGGTGTAGTCACGAACAAGCCATTCGCCGGCCAGTTTCATTATACCGTATTGTCCTTGTGGACGACAAACAGCATCTTCGCGCACATCTTCGTCAAAATCTCCATACACCATGCTGCTGCTGATGTACACAAATTTGTTGATTTGATGCTTGACCGAAAGCTCGAGTAAATTAAGCAGGCCCTCGCTCATGACCCGTGATCCATGCATGGGATTAACATTAACAACTTTTTGTCTAGGAAAACTAGCTAGATGCACAATGACATCAATGTTGTATGTTCGCAAAAGCCAATCCATGCTGTCATAGTCTGTCACATCAATTCTATGCACTCGTGTGGTTTTGATTTTAGCCAAACGCTGAGGCATTATACGATCAAGTTCGTCTTGGGGTATAATACCGTAGTTGGTACGATTGTCTGTAATGAATAATTCATGTCCTTGGGCTTCTAGTCTTTGTACGACATTGTGTCCAATAAGACCAAGACCGCCAGTAGCTAAAATTCTCATGTGTACTTCAACCTGTAGATTATTTCGTCAGCTTCGTTGAGCTTGCCGTATATGGCACATTTCCAGCCATAGGTTTCAATGCTAGGAGCAATATTAAACGATGGTGTTTCTGTTGCGTGTTCCATGACCCATTTGCCATGCTCTGACTGCTGCCATTCCCAAATTGGTTGAGCCGCATAGAGTTCTGGATCTTCCACATCACCCATGAAAAATTCTTTGAACACAATCATAGCTGTATTATACAGCCATTGATGCAAAAATACTAGAGTGCGACTGATAGTTATCTAGCCGAATATCAGCCATAGTAAACTTTGTGATATCCGTAATGTCTGGATTCAGCCACAGTTGCGGCGGTGGTAATGGTTCACGTGCTAATTGTTCTTTTACCTGGTCTACATGATTTAGGTAGATGTGTGCATCGCCGAGCACATGAACAAACTCGCCTACACCCATATTGCACACTTGAGCAATCATGTGCGTTAGCAACGAATAGCTCGCAATATTAAAGGGTATACCTAAAAACATGTCACAACTTCTTTGATACATCTGGCATGATAACTTGCCATCTGCAACATAGAATTGGGCAAAGCAGTGACACGGTGGCAGAGCCATGGCTTGTAACTCGCCTGGGTTCCATGCTGATAGTATATGTCGTCGTCCGTACGGATCTGCTTTGATTCCGTTGATCAAGTCTATAAGTTGATCAACTTCTCTAATGGTAACTCCACCCTCAAGGCTGAATGAGTGCCCAAAATCATTTGTAACACTACCACCTTTTACTATGTCTGGAGCACGCCAACGCCGCCATTGCACACCATACACTCTACCTAGATCGCCTGCATACTCTGCTTTGTTCTGCCAGTAAGGTGCTGTGGCATTGTTGGTCCAGATGGTGGCTTTGGTTAGGTCTCGCGTACCATGGAGAATTTCCGCCAAGCGTCTTTCGTCCCCTGATCCTTCAATAAACCACAGCAACTCTGACACAACACTTCGCCATGCTAACTTTTTTGTAGTCACGGCAGGAAAATCTTTGCTCAGATCATATCGCTGTTGCATGCCAAACATGCCAATGGTGCCTACACCGGTGCGATCTGAGCGCACTGTGCCTTGTTCCAGCACAGTACGCAATGCGTCATGATACTGTTTCATAAGGGCCTAAAAAAATGTTTGTACACACACCAATTGATAGTTCGCGTTTGATTTGGCATACTACTGGTTATTCTTGTGCCTAATAGATACTTGTTCATGTCTACCCGCACATCAGTATAGTAACTGCCCTTGCGATGCGCTATCCACATTTCTTCACAAATGTCTTTGGTTTCCATCAACAAATTGGCTCCGCCAATGACCCAGATGTGCTTTTGCGGATTAACCAGTTGCAACTCTTTTATTACATCAATTGCATTCCCGCGTTTGGCAAGAGCATGTTGGATATAAGGTTTACTGGTTAATACCACACAGGTGCGTTTTGGCATTGGCTTGGGAAATTTTGGATCATCCCAGGTGCGTCGCCCCATGACTACCACATGCCCTTCTGTAGCTTCTCTAAACCACTGCATGTCGTCATGATCATGCGGCCAGGGCAGAGAGCCTTTGTTGCCTAGGCCTCCCCGCTGGTCTACTGAAAATATACTTCTAATCATGAAAGATGTTTTAAGATGTCGTCGGTAATTGGTTGAACAGTTTTTGCTACAGTTTCAATACTGATAAAAAAGTCTACATCTTTGATAATCTCATCCATTTTACGCAACTTATCATTGAGTTCGTCTTTGATTTCGTCTGGGTCTTGACCTTCGGCTAACAATTGCAGAATATCAACTTCAACCTTGGTTCCATCAATGAGATTTACATGCACCTTTTCTAATAGGTTAATTGGCACTTCGTCCTTAGACACTGTTTTAAGAATCTGTTTCCAACGGTCACGAGCATCTACATTAATTCGCCTTGACTTTGGTTTTCGCGCCATTTGTTTTCTTAACCTTTACACCAGGGGTTAGTGCGGATGCTTCTTTAGTTAGTCGTTGTACTTCTGCCATAAGACTCTCGGCCTCGCGCTGCATGCGTTGAGCTTGGACTAATAAATTCTGTGCAATATCTGCATCAGACAATATGCCGTCAGTGGCCAGTACTTCTGCTGGTTTAGCAGCATTTGGTGGTGCACCAACTTCACGACCTTCTACTACTTTGGCTTTTGGTTTGGCAGCTTCGCGTTCTTGCATGCCTGGTTTCCAACCGGTTACTTTGTGATCAAGTTCTGCCAGGCGTTGCACAGCTTCCTGGCCCTTGGCCATTTCGTCCAAAATGTCATTGAGTTCATCTAGTCGTACAGTACTTTTGGCATTGGCCTGAACAATAACTTGATTGCAAGGAACTTTTTGAATCATGCCTTCGGCGTGTAGCACCTGAAGTGTGTTACGACCATCGGGCATTATATTGCGGAACAGAGCATCGGCTAAGTCGTTGGCCTGTTGACCAGGGGCACTTTCTAGTACCTTCATAATTTCATCATGAATCATTCTGGGCAGCAGATCGCTGTAAACCAAAAGACACATATGATCTTCGCCGGGGACTCTGCGATACAACAGAGCTGCCCGACGATTATTGTGTTTTACCACGTGCTTTAGCATTTTTTTTCTCCTTAGGTTCCGCTACTGTTTCTGTTGACGGCGCGGTGTCGTCAGCCGCACTTCTAGTAACAGCACCAGCTGCTTCTAGAAACGCGATCAATTTGTCATAGGTATTGCCAACTGTGCTGAGTTCTTCAGTCTTCCAACTGCCTCTACTAGTAGCCAACTGTATAATCTGGGCAATATTCACTAAATCGGTTACGCCAAGCGTAGGACGCGGTTCGGGTGATTCCACTGTACTCATAAATTCTCCATTTGAATAACTGCTATTTTATTTACGGCAACACAGCCAATTGATTTTTTTTCTTTACCAAATGTTATGATTGTTTCGATCATTGATTTGATCAAGGAACAGTCCCAGGTAAGTGCTTTCGCTATGATTTTCAAAAGCTAAAAGTTTGCACATGATTCTTTTACCATTGCTTTCTGTGCTAATGTAGTCTCCAAAATAAAAACGCCCATGAAGATTTGTATAGACCCAGTCTAAGATGTCTTGTTCATTAACATACAAGTCAAACGGTACACGAGCAAAGTGTGGAGGACAATGGTCTGTGCGTCTGAGCCCGTGTACATTAAGTGGATTGATTTCTGGAAATAACATGTTTTTTTAAGATGAACACCTCGTTGTGTATGGCTACTAATTCATATCCGCTTTGGCCCAAAGCGTTTAACAGTTCCAGATAGTCTGTTGGATTGGTTGTGGTTTCGTGACTAGCCAATACCATCGGAAGCATGGTATATTGATAGGAGTGTTTTTCATCTGCCATGCTGTAGTATAGCAAATTACAGTTTGTTTGTAAACAAAATTATGGCTCGTTTGTTTTTCAAGCGACTGCGATAATCATCACTAGCATGCCATTGTTTTCTATCAAACAACACCAGATCGCCGCGTTGCCACTCGTATACTTTGTGTATGCTGAGAAAGAATCTATCCATGGCTCTACAATGTCCAAGCATGTCACTCCATTCGGTGTGAGGCACATGATCAGGAATAGGTCCGTGTTCTTGTTTATAGCGACCGAAGTCTTTGTATGCAGCCCACTGATCAAAAAATACTGTGCGTGTAGACACAGTTTCCAATGGGATCATCACAGCATAATAAGGTTCTATGTCAGTGTGTTTGCATTCAATGATGTAGTCGTTGTGAACATCCCATGGCAGTTGGCTTTCAAGAATGTAGCTGGCCATGCTCACATAGTTGCCTAGTAAAGGATGCAAAATTTCGTCCAAGGAGGCTTTGATGTCCGCAGTATCCGGATGCTCCCATTCCCAAATGTGATGATTGGCTACGAGCCCTTGATCAACCCAGACGCCTTTGGGATCTTCGTATGGAACCAATTGACTCTTTGAAAGAATCAATTGTTCAAGTTTGTCAAGTGTGTGGCTATTGAGTTTCTGCGGGTGTATTTGCAATGGTAACATGCAAATATTTATTTTACTTGGACTTGTATTTTTGCATTTCTTTTAGATAACGAGCACAGTCAGATCGCTGTTGATTAGTGATTTTATCGCGCTCAACCACGATACCGCAATCTCTGCGCAGAGCAGAGGCCTCACGGTCTGTCTTGGTAAAATAATAGAATAGAAAAAAAATAGCGACTAGCAAAGTAGTCGCTCTAATCAATTCTTGATGCAGCATTTCTACCTGGAATCTTTTATTATCTGAACAATTTTTTCTTGCTCTTCATTGTACTTATTCCAAGCATTTCTAATACCATCATACAGTATCCATTTTAGTATATAACCAATCACAATAACACAGGCCGGCCATACAAAATATGGACGCCAATGGTCTGGCGCGGTAAAAGTACACCCAAAGAGAAACATGGCCAGCAGCCAAAACCGCTGCCATGTTTCAAACTGTTGCCACTGCCAGCAAAGAAAATGGTAGATTTTTTTCATTTGCTTTTTGCTGCCTCCTCGTAATGAGCCCACACACCAAATGGTGGTTCACAGCCAGGGTTGCCTTTGATGATCCAACATACATCGCAATACTGCTCATCACCCCACTCACCAAACGGCATGCCGTCAGTAAACATAACAAACTTCTTGGGCTGAATATCGTTGGCCTTCATCCACTCGTAGTTTGCCATAAAGTCTGTGCCGCCACCCCCGGCTGGTTGGTAGTTGGCAATGTCTTCTAGATTTTCACTAGTAAAGATTTGCGGATTATAGATTTCTGTATCAAAGCACCATACATGAATCTTGTACTCGTCGTAGGCTTCCATGATGCCCTTGATCTCGGCCATGAAGTCTTTGATGTCACGCTCACTGATTGAGCCCGAAGTGTCAATTGCTACACAAATATCAATTTGTGTACCAGGCAACATACCAGGCATGATAGCATCCATGTGCCATCCTTTACGGCTAGGCTTCATCCAAGTAAAGTCACTCTTGATTGTGCTTTGAATTTGCTGTTCCAACAATGAGCGCCAATCAATAACACTTTCAGTCAAGTCCTTGATTAGACGCTTGACACCTGCGGGCAAGTTGCCTGCACCTGACTGCTGAGCAGCATTCAATACCGCTTCGCGAATCTCGTCGCGAATCTGCTGTTTTTCTTCTTCGCTCAAACGCGGGCGACCTTTGCCGTCCTTGTCGCCGTCGCCGTCATCCTCACCATCGTTACCATCCAAATGCTCGTCTAGCAGTTGTTCGACCAGCTGATCTAAATTGATCTTCTTGACATTCTTCATGAGATCGTCGTAGATCTCTTCTGAACTCATGCCGCGATATTTTGAATCGTACAACATGGGCACAACACTAATGCGTTCGCCAACCTTTTGATCAACCAAATCACTGTTTACAGCAAAGTCATTGGCCACATTAAAAATCATAGGATCACGATCACCTCGGCGACCCATGTGATCATATACCGCATGTAAAACCTCATGTCCAACTAAAAACTCTAGTTGTTTAGGAGGTAGTTTTTCGATAAAAAGAGTATTGTAGTAGAAATTGCGTCCGTCGGTTGCCGCAGTAGGACACCATTCGTCACCATTGATCAGTTTCATGCGAGTTGCAAGGTTGCCAAAAAACGGTGCTTTGAGTAACAGTGCAATACGAGCTGTGATCAGTTTTTCGCGAACAGCATTGTCGCGCTTTTGATCAAACTCAATCTTGGGTAAATCTTTTTTCTTAATCTTTTCGTTAAGAGTAGTGGATGCAGTTGACATGCAGGCTCCTTATATGAGTATGTATTATAAAACAGAGTGGATTTATGGTCAAACCCACTCTGTTCGTTTTAGGCTTTCTCGCGAGCACTTGCAGCCAGGATGTACTTGCCAAAACGCTTGTGGAACTCGTCAAAGTTCTTGAGCTTGTTGGGGATCAGCGGCAGGTTGTAGGTAGTGAGTGCAATACGCGAACCCATGACCACCAACTCAGTGTTGAAATTGTCCATCATGTACTTGAGGAAGTTGTCAGCCAGCGGGTGCCATGCATCCATCTTGGTCTTGTCGCCTTGCACTGCTTGAAACTTCTCTTGCAGGCTGTAGCACAAGCTCACTGCCAGCGAGTACTGAGCACTAATTTCTTTGGTGTCAAGAGTAGTTACTTTACCGCTGAGCACATCGTCGGGCTTGGGCATCTTGCCTGCAACCTTGCGGTGAGCCATGAACTTGATGGCAATGCCTTCGCCAACTGTACCTGCAATCAGGTTAGTCAATTCTGCATCAGTTGTGTCTTCGTCTTCACAGAATTGACTCACAAAGCTCCAGGTGCGTGGTGTGGCAAACGCACGGCTGGGACTGCGAGAATCGAAGTCAAACAAGTCTTGTTTGGCAAAGCCAACATAACCAACCACATCTTTGTGGATTTTATTGTTCACTGCCCACTGTTCCCAGGCGCCGTGGTCCACACGCAATTCCTGGTGAACAAAGCGATTGGCAAGAGGGGTCGGCATGCGGAATGTAACACCCTTGTCGCTTTCGCGGTTACCGGCGGCAACCATAACCACATTGTTGGGTAGTACATATTTTCCCACACGCCGATTTAGAATCAGCTGGTACGCCGCACTTTGCACAGCCGGCGCCGCTGAATTAAGTTCGTCCAAAAATAGAACGATAATAGGATACTGGCTGGCCAGTTCTTGGTCGGGCAAGTCAACAGGCGGTGCCCAATCCATTTTACCCAAGTCCTTGTTGTAAAAAGGAATGCCTCGGATGTCAGTGGGCTCCATTTGACCTAGTCGTAAGTCAATCATGAAACCGTCAAGTTCATTGGTGATGCCTTCTACCAGCTCACTCTTGCCAATGCCCGGGGGGCCCCAGAGAAACACAGGGCGCTGTTTCTTAAAGCATCGCATGATAGTCTTGCGAGCCTCAATTGCTGTGATAGTACGATTTTCGCTTGTTTGTGCCGCCATCTTAAACTCCTAAAAATGTGATTTGCAGAACTAGTATATTGCAGATGTGAATTTGTGTCAACAAAGTTTTGCTGGTGTAGTTTTTAAGCAACATCAAATAAATGTTCAAAAACTTTAGCATGGATTGATAGACTTACACTGGCAGTGTTGGACCATGTTTGGAAATTGTGTACTTTGGCATGAATTTGATCTAGCGTGGTTACTTGCAAGGGCAGTTCGGTGTAATAGGGTGCGTTGGCTTTGGTAAAGTTTGGCGCAGTACTAGCACATATTACAATACTAATAACATTTTGGCTGTATGGTTGCTTTTTTAGCAACACTTTTGCATAAAGTGTGTTTGCTGGCTGCATTTTGGCTCCTTTTTTACTATAACACAAGTATAGCAAAATGGGCCTTTTTGGTCAACCGTGCAAACGGTTACCGTGCTCGCGTATCAATTCTGCGGCTGTGTGTGGACTGCTATTGAACATATCCCAAAGATCCTTTTCTTGGATGTTTGGGTCTACCTGGATGGTATAAACTTCATAATGCCTTTGACTGTTTATTCTGGCTCGCATTAGAATGCCTTGTACAGCTCTGTTCAAGGCAGTACCTGTTTGATCACCTGGGTCTTTGGCCTTAGGATCACTAAGGATCTTGAGCAGGCGGATTTTCTCTTCTTGGTCACGCAAATGTTCAAGTGTGGTCAAGTCTACCAAAGATTCAAGGCCGTACATGTCCCAGCTGAGCAAAAACAGTCGCGGTTGTTTTTTATGCTTGGCCATTTCTCTGCTGATGCCTATATTCGCGTTTGAGCCAGTATTTGTATCGGTTCCAGTATTCTCTTAGAGATTACGGCAGTTGTTGGAATTCTTCGTGTTCCCGGCAGTTTTCTAACCAAATGTTACGCAGCCAGTTACGAAAGCGATCATTTGATTGGGTTGTCATACCATGGCCCTTATCAATAGATCCAGAGCGTTTTTTTGCTGTTTCTCTTCTTCGGGAGTAAGTTCTTTGGGAATCATTTTTTCACTGTGCTGATACACATGATCTTCGCCGTGTTCTGGCAACTGCTCAGTTAGCCCAATCAGCATACGATAGCTTTCCCAGGCAGCTTTGACGCCGTCATTTTGCACTTTGGCCACAGTGGGAAACAAATCCATCCAAATGTATTCGCGAGGTACCTGCATCACATGAACACCATTGGCTCTTGGTTCAAGAATTCGACCACTGTGAAACAGTTCTAGGCCCACACGCTCACACTCAGCAGGGTCCAGGCCCTCAAGATAGCCAGGTTGGTACATGTACTGCTCCACCACAGTTTTCACATGGTCTTCTGTGCGCATGTGAGTTCTAGCAATAATGCACAGTACATCTTCAATCTTGACAACATGGTTCACAATATCTCGAACACAACGACCAAAACTAAAACCAATTTTCATAACATCTCCTAGAATTTGTCTCTAGTATAAAACAGTAGTAGTTTATTGTCAACCTAGGCCACAAGCCAGACATCGTTACGAGAAAATGGTAAAAAGATGTCTGGTACAAATACTCTTATTATCTCAAGTCCTTGAAACCATTCTACTACGAAATGATCACCTGGTACCAACCATTCCACTGTTAGTCCGGGCGGAGCAGTGGGATCATGATTCAACACTTTTTGCACCAGATCTGGATCAAACAATTTGGTTTGATCCAGATGCACTGTGTACCATCCAAACTCTGGATTGGTCAACACAGCCACTCTGTTGTTTTCAACAAATTTATTCATCGCCGAGGTTATCTAAATATTGTTTAAGATTACTAGCATGCAACTCCAGCATAATGGCATCTTGTTCGCCCATTAGTTCAATGTGTTTTCTATCACGAACAAAATATGGACTTGCTAACAATCTGTCCAATTGAAGCAATTGAAGATTGGTAATACTGTCCAATTGGAATTTATAAAATTTTATTTGATTTTGCAGCAGCAGTCGATGCGCTGCCGGGGTAAGTCGAAGACTATTTGGGTTGAGAATATTACGCCAAATTTGGTCCAAAGGTATTTTGCCATTGGCAAACAATTGTTGTTCCCATTGTCTTTGCCTTCCTGGTTTATGGATAGATTTGATCACCTTGCTTGAGCAGTACCACCGAAAACTTATCAGTCTTGAAAAGGCTGTTTAGTTTTTTTGCAAGATTGATGGCATGTCCGGGATTACTGAAACTGACTTTTTTGTACTTTGGCCCTGGGTAGGCTATAAGAATATTATGATTCTTAAGATTGATTGGTTTGGTGTCGTAGAATACTGCCCAAATGCCTTCGCTGTTTAGCACTTGGTCGCTCTTGAATGTGGTCTTGTTCACATGTTCAAGCAGAACTACTGGTTTAGGTCTACTCATTTTTTGATATTTCCTATACTTTTATTTATGCTAAAATCTGGGCATATATTAGAACTTGCCCCCATCTAGTTGTACTTCAATGGTTTGACTAGAATTATTTTGTAAGTGAAGATTAAGCCTGGCTATTTCGGCCAGCATGGTGGTTATGTCAGCATGTAGATTATTTGCCTCCACTGCGGTCAGTCGTAGTTCGGTGGTACGCAATTGATTCAATGCACGAATTTTGTCAGAAAAATTCACAATGTGCATGGTAGGTTTATAGTCCATAGCATTTCCTTGCAGCTTGTTCTTGTTCGTCGGCAGTGCGCCACGGACCTTGAAAATCATATCTTTGCAAAGTTATTAATTTTGGATTGTAAGTTTTGGTCCAGTTATGATTCAACTTCACAAGATAGTAACCAGCACAGTAATAACTTTTGCTTTTAGTGTTTTTGGTATAAATTGGTAATCGCTTGCTCACATCATACAAGGCATTGTGTGGGTTACCAACAGTAGGGAACCCATTGACTTCGTTGCCGGTTGATGTTCTAATTTTGTTTGGTTTTACAAATTCTATGTTGTGTCGATTTTGTAACATCTTAATGGTTGTGTATTTTTCTCTATGAGTGGCATCCACCCACACAATACCATCATCGGTGTTTTGGATAGTGGCAATCTTTTCGCCATCTTTTTCCACAATCCAAAATTTATTTTTAACAACAGGTGTTGCCTTGAGTTCAGTCATTTGTTTTTTCCTAGCTTTTTTGTTATTAATCTTTATCAAAATCAATGGTAAAGTTGAAAGTCAACTTGCCATCCTCGTATTTCAGTGCAAATGTTTCTTGATCTTTGAAATGTTCCATCATCTCGTGCATTTGCATAATTTGTTTTCTGGTAAGGTGTACTATCACTGGGTTAGCACCAAACCTGTCTATCTTGAATTCAGCCATGTTGATCTCCGTTGTCTTCTTTGCATACCCAGCCTAGCTTGTATAGGTCGTCTGCAATTTCTTCAGTCACAGTACCTTCTGGCACATAACCTTTGACTCCATCTACATCTCCGTTGCCCAGACCGTCGCCCATACCTGAACAGTACCAATCGATGTAGTCACCTTTTTGTTGCATGTCGGCAATGATACCTCCAGCATATCTCCAGCTACAACCCCAGTACTGATCTTTGAGTATGGGCATGACTTCGCGTTTTTGCCACTGCATGTTGCACATGGCTGCGTACAAATTTTGAGCATAGGCATCGCTGGCACGAACTTTGTTCAAGATCCATTCAGTGGTCAAGAGATCGTATTCCAGATTGTTTTCTTGGCTGGCTGGATCATCAAACTTGTTCCGATGTTCTTCTAGTACGGTTTGAAACCAGTCAAGATAATCTTCGTTGGGAGATTCGTCTTTTTCTTCCATGCGTTTTATGTAACCTTCCTTTTGGAAGAAGTGGCGGTCGGGGCTGGCGCTGATCTTGGTCATGCGTAATCCTTTTTGAAATCAGGCTCGCCTGCTTGTATAGTGCGTACCAGACTCTTGTGTACAGTGTAGGTCATTGCAGTGTTGGCTTGATATCATTCTGTGCATTATACAGCACTTGTCCCAAATGCTTGGCTTCATCTTGGTCTAGTTCGTCCCAATCCACTGGTTTACTCATGGCCTTGATTTCTTCAGGAGTTTTGCCTTCGAACATGCTGGTAATCTCATCCACTAAGGCGTTGAGCTCTTCCTGAGATCCGTCAAATTGTTCAAACACAGCAGGGTCAAATACAATTTTTAATTTTTTAGTCATTCTTCTACTCCAAAATGTTGTTTAATCGCAAAAGCAAACAGTTCTGCTTGATATTGACCAGCAGATTTTATTTCATATTCATTGCCCATATTAATACAGGCCTGAGCACATTCTGCTATAATCAACTCGGCGAACTTTGCCTGTATCTGTGGATTGATATCGGGATAATGAGACCCACCTGCTTGTAACTGTAATTTTCTTAACAACTCTTTGTTCATGTTTTCTCCGGATAGCCAGCACTTAAAAAGTCTGCATACTGCTGTGCTTGGTCACCAATTTTAACCAATTGATGCTTGCCACAAAATTTCATAAACTTGACACCAATTTGTGGAATGTTTTTGACCACTGCATTGGCAGCAATGGTTTCTGCAATCCACGCTTTCACATGGTCAGGTTGTGCAGAAAGATCAATCAAGGTGCAGTTACGCTCGTAGTCGTCTAACACACGATGCTCTTCGCCATTATGGTCAACCCAGCGTTGGAGCATGAGATTGTTCCAATTGAAACCTTTTTTGTCCATGTCGGCAAACGCTTCCAGCAAGCCTACTTTGTTCTTGCTGCCTTTTATCCGCACGCCTGGATAAGCCGAAAACACATTGTCGCTCACATCACCACGCATGCATTTTTCAAACAGCAGCCAATTTGGATCAGGAATCACTTTGGGTTCTTTGGTCTTTTTGTCTACCACACGCCGGCCTTTGTAATCAAAGATGCCTTCCAATGTGTGAAGTTCGTCTGACACTCCATTGTACTGTGTGACATTGTCTGCCAACAGTTGGTAGTAGTCTGTGTCACTGCTCACAATCACATGACTGTCTGCAGGATGACTTTGTATCCAGCCTGCCACAAGATCATCTGCTTCAAGGTTCTCGTGACGCAAGACTGTGCAGTTGGATTTTTCGTAGAAGAATGTTTTGAGATCGTCAAAGGCATCCCAAAATGCACGATCCTCTTCCAGTTCAGCATCAGTGAGTGCAGCACGAGCCACAGCACGATTCTTCTTGTATGGTTGATAATAGTCTTTGCGCCAGCTGCGACCTTCTAAACAGATAACCACATGATTGGCCTTTTGATCACGCCAGGCCTTGTAGATACTGGATAAAGTCACATGAATAGCAAAGCCCACTTTTTCTTCCAAGGTGCTGGCTCTATGGGCTGCATGACGAGCCCGAAAGAATGTATTAGCAGTGTCTACGATTAAATAGTTCATAGAGATATAATAGCATATTATTTACCTCCATGTCAACCTGGGCTAGCCCGTTTTATTGGTGAAATACCATTCTTCAGTGTACCCGTCCCGTAACCAAAATTTACTGCGATCAATTCGGGTAAATTTATCTGCAAATTCTTTTTTGATTACACGGTGTACAACATGTTGCGGATTCATGTTAAAAGATGTGGATCTGGCTTCTTGATTGATGCTGAAAAAAGAATCCGAATTGTTGGCAATAAATTCCAAATAGCCATTTAAGGATTCTTTGTCCATTTCGGGCATGCTGTCTGAATTGATTACCAAATTGAATCTATCCACACGATGCTTGAGTTGAGATGGTGTTAGGAATTTAACAGCGGTGTCAAGGTTTTCGTATGCAAAACTCACATTCTCTGCGCCGATGTTGGCTGCCAACTGATAGGCTTGACATGCAGCCACGCCTGGCAAATCCACCATGAAAATATTTCTATACCCCAGCTGATACAACCAGTAGGCCACCTGACCAGCTCCTCCGCCTATTTCCACGATGCGAGATTCTATGGGATATTTGCTTTTTACTTTTAAGGCGATATACAAGGCCATGAGATCTCGATCACTGAACAGACCACGGGAAGTTTGAATGCCCCATAATCCACCCTGCCATTTGGGTGCAACAATAACCTTGGGAGAGTTATCTAGCAGAGTATCAGCAGATACTGCTACAAATGAAGTTCCTTGTTCGTGATTTTGCGGACCAATGATACCTAAGTATTCCATAACTCCCAGCAACACATCATAGTGTCGCAGTAACCTTATATAACTTGCGTCTGGGTAGGTTTGAAGATAGTAAGTTTCAACATCGCCTTGGCTGATGCCAATCAACAACGGACTTTGATGCATGAGATTGAGATGCTCATGCGCCTTTTCAAGTTGGCCTGAACGCAGCCACTCTAAGAAAAATTCATGGGCATTGCTGATTTCATACCACATGGTTCCTTGAGAGTTAACATAATCGTTGGGATAGGATTTAATAAACCGTGCCAATCGTTGCATGAACACAGGATCATATTCTAGCCATGGCTCTCCCCATGCGCCAGTGGGCACAAAAGGCGTTTTTTGATCTGGTGTGTTTCTCTCAACCCACTCGAGATCTCTTGTGAGAAAAACAAAGTAGGAATCTTTTACTTTTTTGGAAATGTTAAAAATTTTTGCGCTACATATATGGGTCATAAAATAGCCTAGCTAACTTCAGTTCTGCCGTTGCCTAGATCTCGTCGTTGCAGAGTCAGTCTATCTTCTTTTGGTTGATTTACTTCCCATTGCTCATAGTTTTCCATGATCACGTTACGGCAAATGGTTTGAAACCAACGATCAACAATTTGGGCATCATCTTTGCCTTCGTAGCCAGCACGAATCAACTTGGCAACAAATATGTCATTCCAGTCTAGTTCAAAAGCACCATTACCAACATTGTCTTGATCTAGTTCAACACTGACAACACTAACATAAGGTTCGCCTCGTCTGGTAGCTGCCTCTTTTGCATTGGCGCTAACACGAAGTTTTGGCTTTGCCGTTGCAGCAGCACCACCTGCAGGTTTTTTTACTCGAGCTGGTTTCTTTTTTGCAGTTGCTGGTGTTTTTACAGGCGTTTTTTTTGTGACCATTATTTGCCCCAACCGTTGCCCCAAAGATCCACATGAAGTCTTGGACTGTAAATATACCCTAGTTTCAGTGCTTCTTCGGCAACAAATAATTTGTTTTTCTCGTACAACTCAGTTGTTCCTCCAACAGGCATAACATAAACTTGCCCCATGAATCCTGCCCGACGATATTCGCCAACTGCTTTTTGTACTTCGTCAAAGTCTTCCTTGCTTGCAACTACAAATTTTAGATATGTGTAACCAAACTGTTGATATTCCAGCACTACTTCTGGCCTGATAGCGTCTTCCCATTTTTCGCCACTGGCACTGAGTTTTGGGCTTACACTGAATTGCATTTCACGCCAGCGACCAACAAACTGATCGTGATCTGACTCGTTAGTACCACGCCAGGTGGTGTGCCACTTTTCAATATAATTTTGAAAATCAGGACTCAACGGCTGAGTACCATTGGTTTCAAAAGTTATGTAATCAAGATCCAGCATGCGCGAATGTTCCAGTAGTTCTGGATACACTCGTTGCCAGCCCAGCAATGGCTCGCCGCCCGTGATCACAAGATGCACAGGATTACCGGTGTACTGTTGCCAACGACCGTTTGGAGTAAGAACCAGTAGTTCATTCACCAGTGTATCAATATCCTTGGTGGGACTAAAATCTTTGAAACGCGGATCCCAGCTGGCATAGCTGTCGCAGCCGGTGTGTACCAGTGGCAAATCTGCAAATGACTTGTATTTGTCTGAGTCTACAGAATCTCGTTCTACACTCACTTCACCTCTGGGCATTCCAAATCCGCCACAGGTAAAATTACATCCAAATGTACGCAGAAACACGCTGGGTACACCAACATATCTACCCTCGCCTTGTGTGCTATAAAAGATTTCACTAACTTTTAGTTTCATAGAATTTCCTCACGAATTTTATTGTATAGAGTTTCAAAGTTTTTGTCGAGCCATTGCTCAACCGTATCTGGATTCCAGTCTGGGATCACTGTCAATAGTTTATTTAGGTTAGCGCAACTTTCCCACTGATATTTTGGCACCATCTCGTCTGGCATGGGTGTGATATGGATCTGCGCATTGTCCATGCCCACATGTTTTTGTATTAGTCTGGCAATGTCTTCAAAGGTCAACTGCTTGCCGGTGCCAATATTATACACTCCACTAGTACCTGTGTTTTTTAAGGCTAGCATACCATTGATACAGTCATCCACACTGATAAAATCTCTAGATCCTAATCGTCCTTCATGATGCCAGACAGTTAGTTTACGACTGGTTATAGCACTCTCAATGTATCTACGAATAGGACTAGGTTGGTTTTTGTGACCTTCGTTGCGACCGTACACATTAAAAAATCTCATGCCTTGTACCGGCACCTTGAACTGTTGCTCAGCGCACCACATGTCAATGGTTATCTTGCTCACGCCGTAGTGGTGCTGAGGCTGAAAAGGCCCCCATTCGGGGCTGTTGCTCCACGGGCCGTACACACTAGCACTTGAGGCATAGGTAATGCCGCAGCCGTGTTCGTTGGCAAAACGAATCCATGCCTGTGTGTCTTCTATGTTTTTTCTAACCAAGGCATTCCAATCAAACACATTGGTTTCACTAATAGCGCCCATGTGAAAGATCCATTCAATTGAATCGCCACCAGTATCCCAAGTTTTGCCACGATCAGCCCAGTCAAGACTATGAACATTGTGACCATTATTCACAAGTTGTTTCTTTAGTTCGCTGCCTATAAATCCGCGATCACCTGTTACAATTATCATTAATCTATGTCTCCGCCTTCACTGTCGCCGGTTAGGGTGCGGATTGGCGCTGGTGTCTTTCGATAGTTGCCCTTGCCCGGAATCGTATTTCGTACGCCGCCCACCGGGTCCGGTACATCGCCTTTTCTACGGGGTATAAGATGGATATGAGGCCATGGCACAGTTTGTCCCGCAGCTTCGCCATAATTAAGTCCGATGTTGAAACCATCCCATTCTCCTGTATCTACTTTTTGTTTTCCATGATCAAATGCATCAACAAACGCATCTCGTAACACATGCTTGCTATTCTGTTGTGGTACAAATAACAAATGACCTGGTGTGCATGGATAACGATCGTTAAACACTGCTACATGAAAGTCTTGTCTTACTGTATCATCCCAGGGCGCAGCTGGACCAGCTTCACTGCGTTCATAAGCGATATTTGTAAAGATGCGTTCGTCGTGAATTGTCATAGTTATCCTTCGTAGATAGCACTGTTACCTGAATGTTCAAACACTTCAGCACTCACCAATTTTACTCGCTGATGTTCGTCGCCTAGCAAATTTTGATACTTGTTGGTTGGGTCAGCGGCTAGCCATTGTGCAACATGTTTGTAAACAAATTCTGCAAATGCTTCGCATCCCACAGCAGGCACAATACGCAAATCAATTACACCTTGATTATGGTATGGACTTTTCTGAACTTCATCTGGTTTGCCGTCAACTTCGGCCATGCGACTCCAACCTGCCATTTGTTTGAAACGATCCAGTAGAGGATCATCTTCTGCGATCACCGTGGTATGATCAAACTGTGTGTCCAACCAGGCCTTGATTTCTTTTAAGCCACCAAAGTCTTGCACCCAATTGCGTTCGTCTAGTTGCTCGGCTTCAAACACAAAACGGAAACCTAAACTATAGCCATGCATCAAACTGCAATGACTATGAGTGGCCTTCCACTGTCTGAAGCAGCAGGAATAGCCGCGATCGTTACCGTAAGTTTTTGTTGAAAAATTTCTTGCCATGTGTTTTCTCCTATGTTAGATTATAGCATAGGCAGCAGAGTTTGTATAGCGGGAGTGATGCCAAAGACCGCTGGGTTGATTTATTTGATAAAAATGCAGTTTGCAGTAACGCGATAACGGTCTGACGCCCATGATCTTGTTAGTGTGTCTCTTACTTTTTGACATTCTTCAAAATTTTGAGTCATAAAGGTTATTGACCCTTTGGACGGGGGCACATTGGGCGAAACAGCGTGTAGCATTATCACTAGAGTCCACATGCTTGTATTTATTTCTCACTAGGGCCTCCAGTGTCATCTGATCCTACTGGTTCAAATGCTTGCAACTTTTTCTTAAATTCTTCTGCATTAGCCACTCGTTGACGCAGTTCGCTAGAACTAAAACTGTGATCACGGCCGTTAAAGAACAATTCAATTCCGCGCTTGTGGCAAATTTCTCTGCCGGTGAATTCTTTGCCTTCGTACTCGACTCCCAAGATTCTCACATTTATGGGAAGAATTAGTAAAAGATCTTCTAGGTCTTTTTCTGTGTTATATACCCAAACTTCATCAACATACTTGCATGCTGCCAATTGTAGCTGTCTTTCAACTATGCTTTGAACAGGTTTATTTTTACTAGGACGATCCAGTGTAGGATCATTTTGTAAAGCACAGATAAGATATTCACAGTGTTCTTTTGCTTCGCGCAACATGGCCACATGCCCTGCATGTAGTAAATCAAATGTGCTTGCGGTAAATCCTACTTTTTTGCCATTAATCATTTTGCCCACCAATTCTCCCAAGGGAATTCAATCCAGCAAGGGTCTTCATGTTTGTTAATAATTAGTCCAGCGTAGTCAACACCCTTAAATTCACTTGAGTCGTTGTCCACCACAGTGGCAAATTGTACATTGTGATGCCAGATATCGTTCCAGGTTTCATCTCTAGGCAAACAACCTGATTCCCAGTCTTCTTTGATCCAGCGTAGTGTGCGACCAGTGTCATTGATATCGTCTACAATAAGAATCTTCTTGCGCAGTGCAGGATCAGACACAGTCATGTTTGCTGGTCTAGGCGCAACATCTGTGGGCACATACCCAAATGCATCCTCTGCCATCCAGAGATTGCTTTCAGGCCCTAGCTCTGCATCGCGAAAGCTGATGTTTAAGGTGTGCATGGGAATGTCTAGATATTGGCTGATCATCACAGCAGGCACAAGACCTCCTCGAGTGATACCCACAATATAGTCTGGACGCCAATTGTCAGCAGCCATTTGACGCATGATACTGTGAATGTATCCGTTCAACTGTGTTTGATCAATAGTTACAATTTTGTTAGGAGAAGTCATAGTCTGGTACCTTACAGTCGTGATTGATAATTGTCTCGTGAAATTTTAACATGAACAAGCTGGCTTCGGGGGCAAACTCTTCACGCAAATGAATAAGATAGTTGTTACTGCCATCGTTGAACTTGTGACTCCAGTCGCCCTGGCCCATGCGTATGCGATAGTGTTTAGCTATCATACGGCCAGCTTTGGCCCAATGGTCGTCAGTGATTTCTTGAGCTTCCGCGCCGACCATGACCCACCAGTCTACCATTTCTTGTGTGAGAGCAGTGGTATGAATCTTAAACGGCTTTAGTGCCACCACGCCGGGTGAGATAACTTTCATTGTGTTCCCAATCTTTGTTTGGATCTTGTCCTATTAAAAATCCCCATTCTCGTTGATGAGGTCCTGGCATGAATAAAGTCCATGCAGTTACACCATCTTTAAGTTCAATACGATGAAAGCTACCAGCCCTGCAAAAGCGGAAATAGCCAGGCCCACGCCAATGCCGTGTTTCACTGACCTTGGTACCTGAGTCATTAAACTCCGGAATCCACTCGTAGTAACCTCCCGCAAGTATGAAAGTGCAATACGGCCATGGGTGATCATGTACATCGTCTGGGTCTCCTTTTAAGAACTTGTGTAAAAATACATTGAACGGAAATTTCTTTCTTTCTTTAAGAAAAAGATAATAGCGTTCAAGATATGGCTCATCGTTGAGCCTATCGTTGATAATGCGTTTTCTACCTAGTCGTTCAAGCAATTTTAACATTTACAGTCCCAACACTGGAGCCTTTGTAGTTTGATTTTAACAGATCATCCACTCGCTCTGCAATAGTTGCACTTACACTTTGAGCAACTGCACTGTTCTCAGGCAAACTCACGCTGACAGCGGTGGTGTCAGTGCCGCACCAGACAGCGGTGGTGTCAGTGCCGCACCAGATTTGATTTGGGCCTGGCCAATTTGGGCTAGCTGTTCCTGGCTGAGTAACAACAGGTGGCCAGATAGTTGGGTTAGTTGGCGGAACAGGACCGTAGCCAGGATGATGCATGCCACGTTGACTCTCTAGATTGTTTAATCTTGAATTAAGATGTTTTATATCTTCAAACAGTCTTCGCAATGGGCCGTTACGAGAATCGTGTCTAGCATGATTACGAGCTAGCGCACAGATAACCATGAGATGCTGTAGAGTTTTTTGAACACTGGGATCATCACTGGTCAGTGCTTCGTCAAACAAGTCAACAAACGCTTCTAGATCAAAATCTGCAGAATCTTTTTCTCGTACTGCACTCATGATTAGCCTTTCCAATACGAATTGAGTGTTTCCAGTTTGTCTCTGTATTCGCTCATTTTACCAAGTTCGGCGTCAAGTGCGCCCATGAAATCTGTATGATCATGGATGCCCATGGGATTGTTCAACATGATATTGATGTTGGCCTTATGCTTTTCAATGCCTGCTTCTAGGTATGCCTGTGTTGCCTTGATAATATCTTTTTTCATTAATCATCTCCCTCTTCTAAGTGTTTTATCCAAGCATCAACTTGGTCGTTGGCTTCTTCCAGTGTCAGGGCATACACTGTGACTGTCATGCGCCCGTCTTTGTTTATTTTAAGATCAAATGGTACTACGCCTGCGCTGAAAATAATGTCAGCATCGTCCAATTGTTTGACAATGCGAAAAGACTGCATGGCCTTGGCTCTAGCTATGAGATTATCACTGAGTTCTTTGGCAGTGGTCATACCAGTTCCTCAATAATACCCAATCCTTCAGCCAGTACAATGCATACACCGGCTAGCCAAATATTTCCGGCCATCAATACACCACCAGCAAATATTCTAATCGCACTTTTTGCAAGGCTCACATAAAAATGTCCGCGACTGGGATCTTTGGGTTGTATCTCCATTTTTTACCTCGGAGCAAATTCTTGCTGTAGTTTAATATTGTCCATGAACTCTTTCTTCACACTGTGATCGTCTTTGAATGCACCTGTCAGCACAGTGGTCTGGGTCAATGAACTGTGTGCCATGATGCCGCGATTCTCACAGCAACCATGCGTGGCCTGTATGTAAACACCTACATTTTTGCTTCCGGTGGCTCGGCTGATCTCCCTAGCAATGTCATTGGCCAGTTCCTCCTGGAGAGTGCCACGACGAGCACACCACTGAGCAATACGAGTATACTTAGACAGACCAATTAGTTTTTCGGCAGCGATAATTCCAATATAAGCAACGCCACTGACAGGCTGATGGTGATGACTACACATACTGCGTAACTCAGAACGCACAACCAGCATACCTTCGTATCGGTCTGTGGTGTTGTTTGGGAATGCTGTTGCGTCTGGTGCTGATTCATATCGTCCTGCCATTATTTCGTTGTAATACATCTTGGCCAAGCGTTGTGCTGTGCCGTGGCTGTTAGGATCATTGTGTCGATCAATTAGCAGTGTGTCTAGCACAAGTTCAAATGCAGCTCGCGCTTCGTCAATCAGTTGTTCTTTGGCCTTATCGTCAACATAGTCGCTGATGTTATCGCCTGCCCAGAATCGCTTGCCTTCACGGCGCATTTTTGCTGCAATCTGTTTGTGTGCTTGCCCCAGGGCATAACCGCCATCGCCTGCCATGGCGTCTAGTGCGGTTTCTTCGTCATTGCTAATGTATGCTTTGTTGTAAACCATTTGCTCTCCGAGTTATAGCCGAGGATGGCTAGTTGTGTATTGTAAACTTATTTAGATCAGTTGTCAACTTGATTTGATGGGTTATTATACCACTTCCATGCAGAAGTTACAATATTGGACAAATTAGAGTTTTCTGGATGCCAACCTAGTTTTGCTTTGGCTAACACATTTCCTGCTACCAGTTGATCAGGATCTCCGGCTCGTCGTGGGCCAACAGAAATGTCAACAGACCCAACAGTTTGGATAACTGTGTCAATGACTTCTTGATTGCTGTATCCTTGGCCTGTGCCAAGATTTAGAGCAAAGCAAGGATCCATATCGCTCATTAGGTACGACACTGCTAGGCTATGAGCCGAGGCTAGATCACTCACATGCACATAATCTCTCACACAAGTACCATCTGCGGTATTATAATCATTACCGTAAAGAGTAAATTTTGTTTTATCTCTAGCACTTTCTAATAATCTAGCCACAATGTGTGTTGCACCAGGTGCTTGACCAAGAGTTCCAGACTCGTCAGCACCACAGGCATTGAAGTAACGCAGACTGGCACTGCACATGCCGTAGGCCTTGAAAAAATCCGTTAGCATGATTTCAATCATGGCCTTGCTTTGTCCATATGGACTCAGTGGGCTATAAGGATCGTTTTCGTGTATCAGGTCTTTTTCTGGTGCACCATACACCGCGGCACTGCTAGAAAAAACTACCACTGGCATGTGTTCTAGAAACCGTATGGCATTTAGCAATGCAGCAGTCTTGGCCACATTGTTTGTATAGTATTCGCCAGGATCACTCACACTGGGTCCTACTAGACTAGTACCTGCTAGATGAATAACTGCTTGGGGTGCATGCTGCACCAGTGCATCAATGCAGGTTTGACTATGATAGTCTGCTTCTATAAATTGATCCATGTATTGCAGGGTGTGTTCTCTGCGCACACGGTCAAGACCAATTACTTCATAGCCATCTTCTTTTAATTTCTTGCATACATGGCTACCAATATAGCCAGTTGCTCCTGTAACAAATACTTTGATCATTTTATTTTTCTCAATTGATAGATTGTACAGGTTCGCCACAGTCAGGGCAACACATTTGGCCATCCCAGTCATTGGTGTTGTTGGCACTGCCGCTCCAGCCGCAATGTTCGCAATTTAGTACTTCAGCATCTTGGTCTTCAACAACAAGCGACAAGTATATTTGATCTAACTCATCACGAAGAAATTGCTCGTCTGGATCATAGGCGATGCCTCGCCATTGCTTGATTTTCAATGGTTCTTTTGTATCACTCCATTCATTGTGCCAGAACTCGCCAGACCACACAGCATGATAGATATGTCCTTGTTTGGCTTCCACTTCATATATACCTGCAACTACAGGCTTGATTTTGCTAGGAAACCAATTGGTAAGATTGTATTTGATATCGTCCATGTCGCGATATCTCTCATAGCCCTGGCCTTTGTTACTGCCTGCAATGTAGAATGCAAAATCAGATCCTTTGCCATTGGTATCTCCGCCGTCGTTGCACAGTTCTTCGCCATCGTACTCTGCACCTGTGATGATCTCATTTGAATCAAAATCATCAATAACCAAGCATAGTTTTTCTGGATCAAAAGGAGCACCAAGCTCTATGTCAGCTTCAAAGAAGGTTCCTTTGTCAGCGGTGTAACCAAAAAATACAACAGTATCTTTGGGTTGACTATCAATCCAAATTTCGTCGCGAGTGTTAAGCTCTACATCACAACCATCAAGTTCTTCCAAGCTGCGTTCATACACCACTTCGCCATTTTCATCCAAAATCTGCATGGTGCCAGATGCTCGGTCTACTCCGTACACATGTCCCATGTTTTCGCATTCATACCAAGATCCTGGAACAAATGGCCACATGGATTCTGGTATGTTATGAGTTTCAGCATAGTCACTGTCCCAGGCAAAATCAGCCACGCTCAATCTACGCCTACGAAAGTAATCATATATGTTTCGGTCCACAGTGCCCATGGCGTACTCACCGCCGTAACCCCATAGCTGGATTTTGTAAGTACGCGGAGTGAACTTTAGTACCTCGATTAGATGTTCATGTTCTGGGTTCACTGGTTCAGCAGTGTTCTGATCCGATTTCTTCGCCATGATAAGTTCCTTTGAGAGTTTCTAGTAGTTTATATTGTTCGTAGAGTTTTGTCAAATCCACCCGGTCAGGACCAGATTGCATAAAATACTTCTGATCATGTGCCCAGGCCACAGCAGTGCGTTGCAAAATATCAAGAGACCTGTGAGGGTTGATGTCTTGCCAATACACAGTTTCAGTTAACAATTGATGCCACAGCTCAAAGTCCATTGGAATCCTGGTCGTGATGTTTGGTTTCGCTGTCTACCATGCAGATGAAAAAGTACATGGCGACCACCAAAAGGATTCCAATGACATAAATCATAATTAGAATTTACTTTCGTGAGTGTGTTTACGATAGTCTGTACTCATGCGCAACCATTGCTCGCCTTGGCCTTCGATGATGTCGACAATACGATCTACAGTGCCATTGGTCCAGTCACTGATCTTGCCCATACGAGAACTTTCCAGGTACAAAAGTTTCTCCAGTTTCTTACAAGCGTCTTTCAATGACCAAGGCACATACAATCTAGTGTGATCATTGCCAAAGGACTCGGGGAAACTACGGTAAGCAGGATAAAGTACATTGCAACCAAGAGTATCTGCTTCGCTCACTGTGTTAGAAACCCAGTCTTGTAAAGCACAATTGAACAACACCCGAGTGTCAGCAAGAAGAGCATAGTAGTCGTTCTTTTCTAGATCTTCATAGATTGTCAGTTTGCCTTCGGCTTGCATTTGTCGTGTACGAGCCATGTAGCTGTCATTGTTGGTACGCAATGGCGCACCAGAGAACACAGCAAACTCTACTGTGTTGCCGGGATTGCGCTCATGGTAGAGTTCAATCAAGTCCATGTAAAAGTTGGGCTGTTTCTCTTGATCCCAGCGAGCTGCAAAGCCCACACGCATACTGCGTTCAAGGAATGGTTTGAGTTCGCCAGGTACACGCTCACGCACTTCATCCTTGCCAAAGGCCAGGCCTGAAATGTTGTAGATAGGACAATCCCATCCTGCAATCTTCATGTGCATGACCATTTCTTCATTGGTGGCTAGTACTGCGCCTCCTGAGTCCCGGACAAGTTCGCATACCATTTTTTCATACAAGCCCATCCACTTAGACATGCCCCATACATGTACGAAGTCATCAGGATCAATGGCTTGAGCAAGACAACGGACAAAAATGCGAGGACGCAGATTAGCAGGCACTTGATTGAGAATATAAGGTAAGCTCTCAATACCGGGCTGAAACATGTCTTCAAAGTAGATAACATCTTCACTGGTTACTTCTCCTTGCTGCATTAGTCTAACTAGATTCATCAGCTGGCTCATGCCAAAGTATGTGCGACCATGTGCATCCAGCACCTGACCAACCACAATCTTTTCTCCATTGTCCAGAGTAAGTCCTGGTACATAACTAACATCAAGTCCGCGTCGTTCGAACACACGACGATTCCATTCTGTTAGCTGTAGTGTGTACCGAGCTTTGTAACTTTCAAGACCCATGTAGTATAACTTACGCATTGCGATTGTATCCTGAGCGATAGTTGTTAAAACCACGAGGGCCTCGGTTGTCTTTGTTGAAGGGTTTACGCTGTTCGTTAGGATCTTTGTTGGCCCAGTTCCAATGATTCTTGCTATATCCTCGTTCTTTGAAACGCATGAAATCAGAAAAATCTCTGTCGCGTTCATTGTACAGTGCCGCTTCATTGAACACACGACCGTGTGAAACACAGAACTCACGATATTTTTCTAAGTCATCATAGATTTGATTAACTTCGGACTTCATAACAAAGTATTTGGTAAGCCACTTTGGGTGCGCCATCTTGATTTCTCCTATTATACTGGATGGTAAAAAGTTTTTTCTGGGGTGCGGGGATCTCGATAAACAATTTCGCAACCGTTTTCGTCGTCTTCGCTAACTGAGATAATAACATGCCTGCCGGGGTAACGCAAGTTAATTTGGATATATAAGTCGTCTGCAATCATCTCGCAGGATTTATAATTGAGTTCTAGAGTGGAATCGCTATACAGACTCTCCAGCCATCGTTTGAACTGGATGAATTCGATGTCCCTGTCATTATGGAACACACTGATTGACACCCGGAAGTGAAAAATATGGCGATGAGGAAAGCCAAGAAAAGATACATCCGCAAGTTTAGGATCCTCCAGTGCTGCTGGATATTTATGAATACCCTCTTTTTCAAAACGCACCCATATCATGCGATCTGCAACTTCACTGTTTATGTCTGTTTGTGATCTGTCCATTTGTGTATTCATGAGCGAAACCAACCTTTGATAGTGTTGACAAGTGTGAGATAGCGAAAATGATATGGTGTCAAGTTCCACATGGGTGGATGCAACGGACAGCGACCTTGCTGAAAGTCACAGGCTGGGGAGTAGTCTTTGCCACAGGTTTCGCAGGTCATGACAGTAATCCTTTTACCATGTTTTGTATATGTGCGTCCTCAAGGAAAAACTGATAGGTACTATTATTAACCACTTCACCTTTGTCATTTAGACTTTGCCCAGTGAATTCCACGCACCAAAGATTCTCCGGGCTTAGACACTGGCTCATTCGCCCTTTTAATCTAAATGCAGGTTCGTCTCTTATTAAAAACTCTTTCATGTTATCACCTCATCTTGAGAATATTTAGACCAGTCAGTGAACACTGCACGATTTTTCAAATCATGTAGACTATGGCACCACACGCCAGGGTTGGTTGATTCAAAGTCTCGGTCATCTAGTTTAATTGTGGTATTGTAATTGAGCAAACTAATGTAGGGCAGTTTAACACTGATCATGGGAATGAATCTAGCATATTCGCACAAGCCACTTTCGTGCAAGGCTTCGACTGCACTCACATCAAGATCCAGCGTACACCATGCACCAGAGTCCAGTGCAGCCTTGATCATGTTTTCCCAAGGTCGCCATGTGTCACTGTCATTGATGCCAGGATTGGGAAAAGTTTGATTGGCACCAAAATAGATGTGCTGACATTCACACTGCTGAGCCCATCCAATTATATCAGTTGGGTTTTGCAAACCAATCACAAACAGTGTGCGCATGCCGTAAGCAGGCGAGTGCTCAACTTCTTGGCCAACAAAGAATTTCACAGTTTCATGTCCTTGACGATTCATTTGATTTTCAAACTTTCAACAGTGATTATATGAGAAATACTTTGACCAAGATCTTCATGATCTGCTATCAAATACAGTGTATTATTTGATCTTTCAGTTTTACGATCAGTGTGTCTAACTGACATTACATAACCGTTTTCGGCTTTGCTCATGCGGAAGTGCAAATCCAAAGTGGCATCCACCTCATCATACACTCTGGTATGCCCTGCCGGAATGCCTTGTCCAAACTTTGATAGATTATGCCGCAGCTCGTCTTGGTTGTCCTCTTGTGCAGAAGAAATTTTTTGGGCCAGCCACTTGTAAAAACCTTTAGTGATCATTGTAGTCCTCGGACAATTGTTTGTGTTGTTGTTTCTATTCTTGACACCTAAGTCTAGAAATTTCGTCCTTGTATTGTAACTTCTGTTTCTTATATTCTGCAACCTTTTGTTCGTCCACATGTGGATGCTGTTGCATTTCTGTTATTTTTAAGTCCAAAACTCTATGCATTTCTTCCAAATGACGGACTCGATTGCTGGTGCTTTCCATATCAGTCTCCTCCTCGTTCGATTCTTGCAAGTTGTTCAAGTCGATCTTCTGCTGCATCTTCTGCCATTTTCTCATCGCGTTCGGTCTCCTCAGCCTCTGGTTCTACAAATTCAAACAGTGAATTAAATTGACTATGAGCATTCATGGTTTTGTCGCCTTTGAAACCGCGAGTGCCAATGATATCCATCCAATATCTACTGTAGTGCTCGATAATGTCTAAACTTTCTTGTTTGTCACTGGTAGCAAATATAGCATCAACAATGTCTCTAAATTTTGCATGATCGCCAGTACGACCTTTGGTGCCTTGATTCCACAGCATGTTGGGCCAAGTGCCTGAATCATATTCACGATTGGCTCTCTGCACAGCTTCAATGTGCATCCAAACATTATGACCCATCATGAGTGCATAGCTGAAACTGTCCCATGAGGTCTTGCCTTCCTTGCCAATTTTGTTCAAATCGCCGGGTTTGTATATGCACACATCCTTGATCTGAAGATGTTGACTGATAGGACTTTCGTCAAAGTGATTGAACACCTTGTCTGCTAGAACCACATCCTTGAACGGTCTGGTGTCCAGAGCATACTTTTTATCGTCTGCGCTGGGCCCCATGCGATAACACCATTTGTCATTATGCGGCAAATCTATCTGATGATACATCTGCCCGTTGGCAGTGGCAAGAAACGGGCTTGCACAATCGAAACTAATGGTAAAAGCAGGGTTAACATATTTTCTAATTGCTCTTTGTATGTCAGTGAGTAACAGTGCCCATTCAAGTTTACTGGTACCCAAGAAATGCATCCAGTCATGCACACCTTCTTGTAGTAAATTGTCATGTCGCAAAGCCACCAAGCGTCTGAGCACAAGATGCACATCACACATGTTCTGTCCGCCCATGGCCCACCCGTCAAAATGCGTGTCGGGATACTGAACAGGATCACAGTAGTGTTTCATGATCTGGTACCATTCTTCGGCACTGGCATGATTGTCACCTTGTAGCACATTCAAGAACTTGGCACCACCATTGCGTTTGCCTTTTCTGTGCTGCATGAAATAATCATTATTGAACTTGGTAGCGTCTACTGCTTCTTCCAGCGTGGTAATCTGACAGGCTGCACTGGCCTTCTTGTCGTGAATGACCCAGGTTGGAATATCTAGGATCATGCCATAGTCAGCGATACCGTCGAGCCATTTGAGAATTGCGTCTCGCTTCTTTTGTGCTTTGGCACAACCCGAATTGGCCTTCCAGTCACCTTCCCATAGGCCTTTGGCAATCTGGAATCCACCAGAGTCACCAAGCATGAATGTACCTGGCTCACGCTTGCGAACCATGTCTTCGCTGGCATCATCCTTGTCAAGATTGAGATTAGCGTGACCGCCTGAATAAAGACTCAACCGATAAGGAAACAAACTTTTTTGGCTGTTCAACCAGTTCATCTGTTCCATGTCCTGCATGCCCGCAGGCATACGAGCAGGATCAACATAGTCATTGTTAACACGCTGTTTTCCTATAAAGGTTGCATAGAATCCTGAAATAGCCGGCAAGAACACAGCATAGTCGCTTTGCTTGGCAGTTAGATTGTCTTGTTCAAGCACGGGTATAGATTCCTTTTTTATTATCATTCTCTTGTGTGAGAACATCCATTACCTTGAATTTTTCATAGGCATCTCTAAGACCCGGATGCTGCTCCATGCGCTTTTCTAGTTCTTGATCCTCACGCATTTTCTTTTCTGCCCAGTACAATATTTCTTGCACACGGGCATCCAGTTGTATGGTAGGATGACTTCCCATCTGTAACCAAACAGTACCATCGTACACCTCCATGAGCTGACTGGAACCATTGTAGCGCACCATACCTGCGCTGGGCTGTGTCATGTTAATATACGGAGGACTTAATCCTCCGTATATTGTCACTCCAGCGGTGCCTGTAAGACTGGTTATCATTTTTGTTGTGCTGGTAAGAGATAGTTGTATTCTGCAATACCTGAATCAACAGTGATCTGCATAACACCTTCATCACTGATCTTCATACTCTTGTCACCCGCCAAGCCCAGGATGCCAATCACTGCATTCACTGGCCAGTTCCAAGGCTTGCTCAGTGTACCTACACCATCTTGAAAAACAAAATCTCCTGCATGACTGCTGTGATCCCCAAAGAAAAACTTTAGTTTTCCATTGTCGGTTTTAGCAATGAATGTGGGCTCTTCACTGTTGGCACTGGCCTGGAACTTGAGTCTTTGAATATTAGACACAGTGGGATTGAATTCCACATTCCATTTGACCTGTTTCATCTTCACGCTTTTTAATTTGTCGCTAATGATTTCGCTGGCCATAAAACGATACTCGTTTTTGAAGTCGCCATTTTTGTTTTCAAAGTGGATACCAACTGGTACCTGATTGCCGTTACGATCTTGGCTTAGTATGGTCAGTTTTGCATCTTCTTTGTATTCAGGAATGTTAAGGATAGTGTTTAGTTTGCCAAGATTGGGCATGCCAAATACTCCAACAAATTCAGGAACTGGGTTCTTGAATTTGGCTTGTACGATCACACTGCGATCTTCGGCGATACTGTCAATACAGGTTTCTTGGTCATTGCCAGTAATCTTCACTAGGTCAATAATACCAAGGCTGTGCGTGTGTTGCACGATGTCGTGTAAGTAGTCTTTCATAGATTCTCCTTTGAGTTAATTGATTGTAACATGATCTATTTAGATCGTCAACAGTACTAGGACTTTTTTACTATGCCCATTGGCCATTTAGTTTTGTCAGATTGTAAAACACCGGGCACACTCAGTGACACTGAAATCAAGTCAGATCCGCGATTGACCCACATAGATATTTCCATTCCTAGTTTGAGAGCCAGAGCATCTATTTGTGCTCTGTTCATGCCTCCAATTTTGCCATCACTGATGAAGGCAGCAGCGTTACTACTGTCAGCATCAAACATGTTGAAAAAAACTTGTCCTCCAGGTCGTAACAGTGGTTTTACCTGAGTTAAGAAATTTTCAGCTGCATACAAATTGAATCTTTCAAATAGATTCCACACCACCACAAGACCCATTTGTCCCATAGGCACGCCCCAGTGCATTTGATGTTCGTTGTAACCAAGTTTAGTAGCCCAATCTAAATCATTCCAACTTGGTACTGTGTGAAATTTTACTCTAGGTTGCACACTGTTCTCGATGCTGTTGTATTTTTTAATTAATAGATCTCTATCTGTGTCAACCATGTACAACAGATAGTAACTGATTAATATTTTTATTACTTCGTCGTGTTGAGCATTTATCATGGTCACAGGGTATTTCCATGCGTCGTTGGTGCGACTCCATACCAACAACAAATCTTGAACTTGATTAGGATTGCACAGCCATTTATCTCGTTGATGATCTGCAATCTCAAGATGTTGTTTGAACCATACACAATCACTCACATGGTCCAAGATCTGTTGGTATTCATTTTCTACCTGCTGTTTAAGATCCATCAATCGTGTGTGGCCAGCAAACAGCAGATCTTTGCACTGTGCTAGACTATCTAACTCTTTTTCAACCAATTGGTCCACATCAGGCAACAGTGCCATGAGCTCTTGAGTTTTTTGTATTTGTGGCGTAATATCAGTTGCGTTGCCAAAGTTTTTCAGTAGATTGCGTAGTTCTGCCAACCTTGGAAATCTACTCAGTTGATCATGTGTCATGTTATTCGAATGTAAACAATGCTTCAAATGTGGTGCTGATTTCTGTGTTTTCAGGAATCTTCCAGTTCAACACACCCAGTAAGTTTTCTACTTTTTGATCCACAATGGTAGTTTCCATTAATGCATCATCAAATGGAAGTTCTTTGAACCATGCTGGGATATGTAATTCATCAGTTGGATAACCAACACTGGTAAATCCTAAAGGATTGTCTTTGAGCTTGCACACAATGGTTTTCATACCATCCACGATTGACATACTGTAATTGTCGCTATGCATGCGTCGCAGATTATTCCAGTTCATGGCAGCTCGAACATGTCCTGGCATGTTAGCCTTGCCTAACCTTTCTTCGTCTCTTGTGTATTTTGTTAAATTGTTAACACGCTTGGGGGTACCTTTTTCCCAGGCAGGACGATCTTGAAAGGAGTATTTGAATTCCCGCACTTTGTCATACACATGTTCTTTGTTACAACCTGTCAGCACATCCAACAGCAGACTGCTAAGAAAATCTTGAACTATTTTGGGGGTATCGCTGCGTTTGAGATCTAGACCAGTGGCTTTGACCTTGCCTGGTTTGCCATGAGTGTCTAACCTGTTGCCCTCCATGTCAAAAATTAGCACAGCATAACGCTTTTTCTTAAGATAAAGACCTTTTTCTGCTACAAGTTCTCGTCCGCCTTTGATTAAACTGCCCATGCTGCGTGGACAGTGACATGCCCGTTCCATAAATCCTGGGAAGCTGGCATTAACCTGTTCTGCAATAGTGTCGTACAACTGAACACAAGTTTCCTTGCTCCATTCCATGTGTCCTGCGGCAACTTCGTCTTTAATAGCAGGCCAGGCTGTGAAATAACAGCTATCAGTGTCTCCATAGATAATGGCATCACCCACATGGTCGTATGTGCCCATGATGCACTCATTGATATATGCATCCATGTGCCTAGCAATAATTCTTCCTGTCAGAGTAGTGCTCTGACCAATTCTCTTGTCGAAGAAACGACAACCTGGGTTGAGGATAGCTCCGTATAGACTGTTCAAGTTAATCTTTTTAACCAACTGTCGTTTGTCCCAAAAGGCTTTGTCTTCGTCGGTGTCTGCTTCTTTCTTTTTGGCCTGCATTTCTTTCCGTTCTGCATACCAGCGTTCTAGCAATCCAGGAATAATGCCCTTCTTTTCGTAAGTGAAGATAGTACCATTGGCGCTCAGTGTCCACGGCTGATTTGAGTCAAAGATCAACCGCCAGACTTCTGCTGCGGAGTGCAAGGTAGTATTACCATCCTCCCAATCAATGGTAATTTCTGTGCCTGGTTGATTTTCCATCACAGCCGTGTACTCTAGTGTACCAAACAAACCTTCCCATGCATCTGTAAAGGTAGTTCCTGTCGCTATGCGTTCGGCAATGAGCCGATCTGTCATTATCGGTCTAAGTTGAGCAACAATTGTTTCCGGTCCCATGTTAAGAGCACGGATCGCTGACGGGTAGAGACTGTTGATGTCGATGGCGCCAACCCAGTCGTGCATGCCCCTTTTGGGGAAAGCAACATAGGCACCTGCTGCTTGCGTATCTCCTTGATCATCTCTTCTCCTATTAGGCACAATTAATCCCAGTTGATGTGCTTCGTTGATAATAGCCTGCTCGGTGACTGCTACTGCACCCATGGTGGTTTGCAGCAGCACAGTGTTGTCATGTGCCAGTTCATTGGCTAGATCTAGGAAACGCAATTTTTTATCTAGTTTAGCCACCAGCATGGCATCTTGTCTATTGTAGTCGATGAAATTTTCAAAGTCTTTGTTGTACAGCTGATCCAAGGTACCTTCATATGCAACCTTACGCTCATCTAGTTCATACTCGCCAATTGCATCCAAACTGTAACTATGGCGTTCTTCATATGTGTACTTGCGGTACAGTTGCATATAGTCAAGATGCACACGGCCAATCAAATCAAAAGTTAAATTTTCAGCCCCAAAGCGTTCAAAGTGTCTTTCTTTTGGCAGTTGACCCCACAAGCAAAATCGCCGGCAATCATCTTTGCTCAGCACACGAGTGGTACGCATGACCAGATACGGAATATCAAAACCCTCGGAGTTCCATCCACTTAGTACATCAGCGTCCTCGATGATGTCAAGAAAAGTGTTTAATAACTCTGCCTCTTGTTCAAACAAGAAACAGTTATCGTATTTGGTTGCAATTTCTTGTGCGGTCTCCCAGCTCATGTTCTTGGGCGGAACAACCAAGGTTACCAGTTTGTTTAACCAGTCTAGATAAATGCTGATAGCAGTCACCGCATTAAAGGGGTCCTCTGGTCTGGAGAACCCTCGTACAGGATCAAAGTCTACCTCAATGTCAAAAAACGCAGTTTGTAATTTGGGTGACTTGGCACCCAAATAGTTGTGTTCTAAACATCGGAAAATGGGATTAATATCGCTTTCCCATATGCGTTTGCCAGAGTTGATTCTAATTTCTTTATGAAATTCTTTGCTGTTACGAGTAGCAAATCTGCTTACTGGAGTATCGTATATGGTTCGAAATTTACCACGGGGATCGTCGTAGTAAAAAATATATTCTGCAGGAAATTCTCTGTACTCTCTGCCGCTGGCATTGCGCTCAACAACATGAATACGGTCTTTGTCTCTGTCAAACAGAGCGTCTACATAACTCATTTATATTCTCCATGCACCACTTCTAGCTGGTGCCTACTCTTCATGCCGTTTTGTGTCCGGCGAGACAAAAATATTTAACGAAACAAATGAGCAGTAATGTATTCACATAATCTAGCAAATGTTAGTGCTGTGTACATTATGACCCACATGGCCACTCCCATGCCAATCCAGTAGCCAAAGATTTCTAGAGCCACAAGAGTCATGTGAGCATCCGCACTAACCCAATGGTGTCGATTGTGGTAAGCAGTAGGTAATTAGCCAACATACCAAAGGAACCACGACTGTAAGCACACCCAGCGTACATAGCACAACCAACAATCCAGATTGGGTACAAGATAATAAGGGGTGGAGTAGGCACGGTGAGGGCCATAGTGATAGAACAGCCAATAGATATAGCCCAAGCAAGGACCTCAAAACAAAAACGAATTCTATGACTTTTGTAATCACTTTTGATCCACTCTACTGTGCCGGATACTACATTGTTCACAGGGTTTTTCCTACAGTTTCAAGAATGGTATTTAATTCTTCGTTTTCTTTGTTGGTTTCTCCCAACTTGGATTTGTGAGCAATGCGAATGGCCTTGCTCAACACAGCAGGCTTGATTTCTAATTCTTCAGCAATGGCCTTTACTGTGTCTTTGAGACCTTCTTGTAGTGTTTCAACTTCTTGCATGACCTGCATGCCTTCGTTGATTAATTGAGTGAGCTTGGCCTTTTCGGCGGAACCAAACATTCTAGTTGACATGATATCTCCTGATTGAAAAACACATTATACACTTTACTTACGCATACCGCAACACCTATGAGCGATTATTCGCAAGTGGCCCATATCAAGTTTGTCCACTTTTTGTACAGCCATGATCCCTTGGGCGGAATGCAGTTGCCCAGTTCCGGAAAGCGTTCAATTCTATTTTGAACTACTATGCCAAAGATTAAAACTATTCCTGCGACGAACATGGAAACCAAACTCCAGCAGGTGATTTTGTACATTAACTTCTTGCGCTTTCTACGGGCAACTTTAGCAGCTTCTGTGGCACGACGCATTTGATTGGCAATGGCAACCTTTTGCTCTTTGCCCATGACCTGCATCATATCGTTGACATCCGTCCACAAGGCGCCTAGTTCCGGTGGGCTTTGGTACACCATGATTTCGCGCAGTTCGGCGCCCATGTGCTCCAGCTGCTTTTTCATCAGCACTCGTTGCAGTGCTCGCTTGCCTAGACTGGCTTCTCCGGTGTAAACTTCAGTTTTGCTGCGGCGCTCTTCTTCTTCGAAAATAGCAAAGCACTTGTGGTAGTTGTCAAAGTATGTGCCCAAATGATTGCCAATCTCTGTGTAGATGTTGGTGGTTTCGCCATCGCGCTTGTTTAGGTCAATGATGCGATTTTTTTCGCTAATGTACTGATTTTTTTCTGCTACTGTAGGAGCACGGTCTCGGAATCTGTTGTGAAATTGGTCATCAAGATCCTTGAGGATGTCCTTGACATCCCCAGCGGCGCCTTTTATATCTTTATAAAGTTTGCACCCTTCTTTGACTAACTTGACCGCACCATTGGCCAGTGCAAACAGCGTTAACGGATCCATTCCTCTTTGATTCCCGGTTTTTCATTTTAATTGACGGAATCAGAGTTTGTAACTTAATTGAGCTCTAGAGTATTTATTTAGGATCGTAAGTGTGCAAGTCGCATGTGTTGTAATATGCGTATATAAAACCAACCAATGTCAAATTCCCAGGGCTTTAACGATAGCTTTGGGTTAGCAGGGTCCAAATGGTGATTATTGTGCAGCTCTTCGCCGCCAATAACAATACCCCATGGAGCAATATTTCTAGATTGATCTCGTGTTGTGCCATTACGATACCCCCACCAATGTCCGATGCCGTTGATCACACCTGCGGCCCAGAATGGGATCCACAACATTTGTATGCCCCATATTATGGCGCCAACCCAACCAAAGACGATGATGTTGAACAAAAAGAGAATGCCAATGCCAAGTCTG
>Ga0164293_10000024_pt1 | contig 98731 bp, 100 predicted proteins | sample GEODES118metaG_FD_111487 | JGI IMG/M metagenome (GOLD analysis project Ga0164293, IMG submission 111487) | Eutrophic lake water microbial communities from Lake Mendota, Wisconsin, USA - GEODES118 metaG | ecosystem: Environmental > Aquatic > Freshwater > Lake | place: USA: Lake Mendota...
CCGACGATCTCGCCCTGCGCCACTCGCACCGACACGTCATTCACGACCCGACGACCGCGGTAGACCTTCACCAGCCCGTCGGCCGACAGGACGGAGGCGTTGGCGAGGGGGGCCACCTCGGAGGGGGCGTTCGCAGCGAGATGCTCGCCGGTTGCGCGCATCGCCCGTGCCAGATCGGCCCGCACCTCCTCGATGGCGACCCACACCGAGGGAACGACCTGAACGGTGGCGTCTGCGGAATCGCTGGCGGCGAACGGCTCGATCACTCCTCCCGCCGCCAGTCGCGGCAGGAGCGCTGTCGACAAGTGACCACGCACTTCGTCCGGCGCGAGCGCCCGGCCCTCGCTATTCCCCTCGATGAAGCGCCGGGTGAGCAGGCTGAGCGGCACGGCGCCGGTCATGTCGGCCCCCTCGAGAATGGCCCCCATCACGATGGCCAGCGAACGATCGCCGTGCACGGCGCGCTCCACCATCGACGCGGTGTCGGTGGCGGTGGCAGGCGTACGGGGCGAGAACGGTTCGGTCATGGACGACGACGGGAGTCTGCGGGAGAGAGAACGGCGAGCGATTGCGGTTCGGGAGACGAGGGCGGCGGACGCCGGGGCGGTCGGGCCGGTGGCGTTCCCGACGGTGGTGCCCCTCCCTGTCCCCGGCGATTGGCCGGCGTGACGGAGAGGGTGTCGGTAAGACTGTCGGGTACCGGTTCGAGATACACACCCGATGCAGCGGAATCTACGCGCACGTCACGCACCGCACCCGTATCGAAATTGACGAAAATGCGTACCCCACGCACGTAGTTGATCGAGGGTGGTGTCTGCCGCCCCTTCGCGCTCGCGATATGGAAGAGCGAACTGGCGTTGCCGAGTGCCCTGATTTCCTTGACCTTGGGGCCGGTACTGCTGTCGGCATTCGCCGTGGTCTTGGCCACTGGCGCTGCGGCCTTCGCCGTATCGGCCGACGTGCTGTCGAAGAACGCAAATATGCTGTCACCCCGCAGCACGTCCTTGTCCTTCGTCGTGATCTTGAGCGAGTCGGGGCTACCGAGCGCCATGGCGTCCCCCACGGCGCGCACCTCGCGAACCTGCTTGTCGGCAAGCCGGATGCGCATGGAGTCGGCCATCACGTCCTGCTGGGGCGTCGTCGCTTTCGCCCGACCGGCGCCAAACGCGAACGCTTCCTCGAGTTGCTGGTCCTTGAGACGGACGTCGATGACTTCTGCGGTGAGCACCAGATCGGTGCGCGTGGCCACCGATTTGTGGCGCGCCACGACACGCTCGAGCTTTCGCGCCTTGCTGAACATGTCGATCGTGTCGCCCACCAGCGTGAACCGCTGCGCGGAGTCGCGGTTCACAATCCGGGCCCCGCGGACGAGACGCGACTTCTCGGTCACCTTGTCGAACGCAGCGGAATCGGAGCGGGCGTTGATCTGCTCGCGGTCGATCTGCACATCGCCCCACGCCATGAGCAGGGAATCGCCGGCGTCTTCGAAACGATTCGCCTGCACCGTCGTCGGCGGTGACCGCTTACCCGTGCTGTCCTTCTCGATCAGCGTGGCGGTGGAGCGACTTGGTGCGACGAGCCGTGAAACGGGCCGCTCGGGCGTACTGCGAAAATACTCGATGCTGGGCCCCAGAAACGTACTGCCGGTGGCGAGCTGCGTGGCCACCACGTTTCCGTCGGCGTATAGCCGACCTTCGCGCGTGAAGTAGGTGGCGTGCGTGGCCGTGATCTGCATCTTGTTCGGCTCTTCGTACACGACGTTGCCGTACAGATTCACGATGCCCGCCGCCTGGAACTGCTCGGCACTATCAGCGCGCAGGCGGTTGTTCTCACCCTGACAGCGCCCCACGAACCCTCCACCAATGAAGGTGTTGGCAACGCTTTCGTTGAGGCGGCTGTACAAGAGGCGCGTTTCCGGCGGCGACTCCGTCATGTCGAGGACACACGGGCGCGATGCCGGCGGCTGCTTCTTTGGCGGGGTCCGCTTTTTGGCCGTGTCGGCCTTGGTAGTGGCAAGTGCCGCCGAATCCGCCTTGGCCGAATCGGTTTTCGCCGAGTCGACCACCGCGGCCTTCGCAAGGCTGTCCGCGGCGGCTTTGGCCGCGGAATCGCCCCCGGGGCGCTTGGCACTGTCCGCGGCTTGCGGTTTCACGGGCGCGGACGGCCCGGTACGCCGTACGCCGCGGCACCCCGCCACTGTGACCATGATGGCGATGGTCACGAGGAGCAGGGCGCGAGCAGGCGCAGGACGCGAACGATGCGGGCTACTCAACGCGTCGGTACCCGAACCGTCGCGATGATCTTGCACCCCCGCAAGCATCGGAAGTTGTTCAGCTTCGGGTCGGACTCGAAACCGATGCCCGAGTGCTCACGCTTGGGTTCGTTGAGCACGAACGCCGAGTCGGAGAAGAACTGGTTGCGTACCTGATCGAACACCAGTTGCTGCGATGTGAATCGCTTGCCGTCCTCGCGAACCACCACCACGTCGCCGCGCGCTTCGAGGCGCTGTAGCCGCGAGTTGTAGGTGCCGGTCTTCGACGTGAGCACGCCGTCCTTCACCCCTTGGGAGGTATAGAAGGTGAGGTTCAGGCGACGCATCTCGATGCGAGTGCCGTCTTCATACAGGTACGAGGTGTCCGAGAGCAGCTCTCCGTTGCTCACCCCTTTGTTGGTGAGCACGTGGCGCATACCGAATCCCATCTGGTCTGCGGAGTCGGGCATGGTCGAGGCCTGCGCCCGCTTCATGGCGGCCGGCTTTTTCGGACACGCCGCTGCCGTGAGCAGCACGGCTCCCGCGGCCAATGCGACGACCTGCCGCAGGGCACGCACCATTGACGATCGCACTCCCGGCATCAGACGGCCCCGGCGCGCATGAGATCGTGCAGGTGGACGATACCGACCAGCTTTCGGTCTCCATCGATCACCGGCATCGCCATGATGCCGTGGGTCTCCATACGGTGCACTACGGCGCTCCCCAAATCGTCTACGTTGGCCATGCGCGGTGTGGTGGTCATCACGTCGGCGACGGGAACGGACAATACGTCGTCCCGTCGTTCGAGCACGCGTGTCAAATCCCCAGCGGTGACCACCCCGCACACCCGCTCCTGTTCCACCACGATCGCAATGCCACGTCGCTCGGCGAGCAGCACAACGGCTTCGCGCATGCTGGCGGACAGGGCCAACGTCGGCAGGCGGTCACGTTCCATGACATCGCTCACGCGCGTCAGGAGACGGCGCCCCAGCGCGCCACCCGGATGGAAGCGCGCGAAATCTTCGGCCTGAAACCCCTTGGCCTGGAGCAGGGCCACCGCCAGCGCATCGCCGAGGGCCAGCGTGACCGTGGTGCTGGTGGTTGGGGCGAGGTTGTGTGGGCAGGCCTCCTCCTTCACGAGGAGATCGAGCGTCACCTCGCAGGAGCGGGCCAACCGGGACGTGGCGACAGCGGTCATGGCGATCATCTTCACGCCGAGGCGGGCGAGTGCATCGATGAGTCCCAGGAGCTCATCGCTTTCCCCACTCTTCGAGATGAGGATCGCTACGTCGTCGGGCCCCACGATCCCGAGATCACCGTGCACGCTCTCCACCGGATGCAGGAAGACCGCCGGGGTGCCTGTGCTCGTGAAGGTGGCCGCCATTTTTCGCCCCACCAGGCCGGACTTGCCGACCCCGGCCACGATGACGCGTCCGGTGCAGGCGGCAAGCAGGCGCACCGCGTGGGCAAACGGTTCACCCAGCGCCGACTCACTGGCTCGCAGTGCCTCGGCTTCGAGCGAGAGCACACGACGCCCGCATTCCACCAGCACTGCGGTGTCGAGGGCGTCGGGGGACGTCGAAACGGGGGTCACTGCGGAACCTCGGGGCTGATGTCCTGCGCTCGGGTGTCGTGTGACGTGTCGTCGCTGCGTGAGCGCACGTACCGCTCGACGGCGTCGATCCATTCGTCACGCGCGTGGAGCAGCGCCTCGCTGAATTCGCGGACGGCGCCGTGGCCGCCGCGCGCGTCGAGTTGCAGATGCGCGGCCCGACGTACTTCGATCGTGGCGTTGCCCACCGCGACCGCGAGGCCGACCGCGCGCATCGCCGCGAGATCCGGCAGATCGTCACCAACGAATGCGACGTCGTCGAGCGCGATGTCCCAATCGGCGCACAACCGGCGGAGCGCCGGCAACTTGCGGGCCTGACGATCCTGAATGCAGGCATCCACGCGCAGTTCGCGCGCGCGCATGGCGACACTTTCCGAGACCCGGCCTGTGATCAGGGCCACCTTGATGCCGCACTCGCGCAGCATGGCCATGCCGAGTCCGTCCTGCACATCGTACCGCTTCAGTTCGAACGGAACGGCGGCTCCGTCGTGCGTCGCGCTGCCGAGGTACAGGCCGCCATCCGTGAGCACACCGTCCACGTCGAAAGCGACGAGACGCACGCGCTTGGCGAGCGCGGGCTCGATGCGCGGCGCGTGCACGACCAAGGGCGGCAGTTCGTGACTCACGACCATCAACGCGTGGTCCGATCCCAGATGTCGACCGCGCGTTGGACGAGCGCCGGCAGTTCCGCGAGCGGGATCATGTTGGGGCCGTCGCTGGGGGCGGCCTCCGGATGGGGATGGGTCTCGAGGAACAGCCCCTGAGCGCCAGCGGCGACCGCGGCGTACGTGAGGGGCGGGATGAACTCGCGTGCCCCTCCGCTGGCTCCTCCCTGCCCCTTCCCCGGCTGCTGCACGCTGTGCGTGGCATCGAAGATCACGGGCACGCTGCAGGCGGCACGCATGCGCGCGAAGGCGCGCATGTCTACCACGAGGTCGCCGTAGCCGAAGAAGGTGCCGCGTTCGGTCACGGCGAGGGCGCCGAGCTCACGGCCGGCAAGAGCGGCCCCCGCTTCGACCTTGCGTACCGCCCCCGTCATTCCCTCCGGGTGCATCCACTGGCCCTTTTTGACGTTCACCGCTTTGCCCGTCGCTCCGGCCGCGAGCAGCAGGTCCGTCTGGCGGCAGAGAAACGCGGGGATCTGCAGCACATCGACCACCTGTGCTGCAACGGCACACTGTGAGGCCTCGTGCACGTCGGTGAGGATAGGCAGGCCGGTGGCCGCGCGCACCCTGTCGAGCGCCGCAAGGCCAGCCTCGAGTCCAGGCCCGCGCACGCCATCGACGTTGGAGCGATTGGCCTTGTCGAAGCTGGCCTTGAAAATCACGCCGCCCGGCACGTGCTCGGCCAACCGTGCCAACGCCTCGGCGACGCGCAGGTTGAGCGCGTCATCCTCGAGTTGGCACGGACCGGCAATGAGGAACAGCTTGTCCGACGGAAAGAGCGAGGAGCTCACGGCCATCACTGATTGACGTGAGCGAGCGGCGCTGCGCCGGCCGCCTTCGCTTCGGCCGCCTGGCGCGCGTGCGCGGCCGCCACGAAACCGGCGAACAGCGGATGCGGACGGAGGGGGCGCGACTGCAGTTCGGGATGGAACTGGCAGCCCACGAACCAGGGATGCGCGGGGAGTTCGATCATTTCCACCAGCGAATCATCGGGTGACAGGCCACTGAGGCGCATCCCCTGCTCGATGAACCGCTCACGATAGCGGTTCGACACTTCATAACGGTGCCGATGCCGCTCGCTCACTTCGGGCTGGCCGTAGATCTCTGCCGCCTTGGAGCCACGCTGGAGCCGGCACGGGTAGGCGCCAAGACGCATGGTGCCTCCCTTGTCGGTTACCTCACGCTGCGAGTCCATCAGCGAGATCACGGGATTGCTGCACTCGGGGGCAAACTCGCTCGAGTGGCTGTCATCGAGTCCGAGTACGTGACGCGAGAACTCGATGATGGCCACCTGCATACCGAGGCAAATGCCGAAGAACGGCAACTGCAGTTCGCGCGCTGCTCGGATGGCTTCCACCATGCCCTCCACTCCGCGCACGCCGAAGCCGCCGGGGACGAGGAGGCCGTGATACCGTGACAGAATCTCCCGGGCGGCATCGGGGCCGGTAAAGAGGTCGCTCGAGGTCCAGGCGAGTTCGACCCCCACGTCGTTCGCGATGCCGCCGTGGATGAGCGCTTCCTGTACGCTCTTGTAGCTGTCGACGTAATCGGTGTACTTGCCGACGACGCAGATGCGCACCTTCTCGCGCGGATGCGTGATGCGCTGCACCATGGTTCGCCACGCCGAGAGATCAGGTGTGGGGGCGCTGAGGCGCAGGCGCTCCATGACGCGATCGGCAAAGCCCTGCTGCTCGAACACCAGCGGGATCTGATAGATCGTGGGTACGTCGGGGCTTTCGATAACGGCCCCGAAGTCGACATTGCAGAACAGCGCGATCTTGCGCTTCACATCATCCTGGAGCGGCTTCTCGCTGCGGCAGATGAGGAAGTCAGGCTGGATACCGATCTCCATGAGTTCGCGCACGGAGTGCTGGGTCGGCTTGGTTTTCACTTCGCCGGCCGCGGCGATGTACGGCACCAGCGTGAGGTGCACGAAAATCGCGTTCTCCTTCCCGACCTCGCGACGGAACTGGCGAATGGCCTCGAGAAACGGCAACGATTCGATGTCGCCCACCGTACCGCCGATCTCCACGAGCACGACATCGTTGCCGGGCGCGATGCGCTTCACCGCATTCTTGATCTCATCGGTGATGTGCGGAATGACCTGCACCGTCGCGCCGAGATAATCACCGCGGCGCTCCTTGGTGATCACGTTGGAGTAGATCCGGCCCGTCGTGATGTTGTTGGCCTGCGAGAGGGGGCGATCGAGAAACCGCTCGTAGTGACCGAGATCGAGGTCGGTTTCGGCGCCGTCATCGGTGACGAACACTTCGCCGTGCTGGAACGGCGACATGGTGCCCGGATCCACATTGAGATACGGATCGAGCTTCATCATGGTGACGCGGAACCCGCGTTCGACGAGCAGACGTCCAAGCGACGCCGCCGCAATGCCCTTGCCGAGCGACGACACGACGCCACCCGTAACGAAGATGTACTTCGGCGCGGTCGACTGACCCGTCGGCGCAATGGGATTGGACATGGGCGGGAGCTCGTGGGAATCCGGGTGAGGAATCATGAAAACCGCGTCTTACGACGCATGTGTAGAATCGGGGAAAGATGGGGACTGCGGTGTCGCGCTGACCTGTCCCCATCGCTCGTTGGCGCGGTGCAGGTCGTCTTCGGTGTCGATGCCGCCTTCGGCCGCCGGCACGTGCGCCACACCGATCGGCACGCCGTGGGCGAGCGGCCGCAGCTGCTCGAGACGTTCGATCAGTTCGAGCGTATGCGGTGACCACGATACCCATTGCTGTAGGGCCTGCCGGGTATAGGCGTAGACCCCCACGTGCTGTCGGACGTACGGCCCGAGGAGCGCCGCATCCGCCGGATCACGGAGGAACGGAATGGGTGCTCGTGAAAAATAGAGCGCGCGCCCGTCATCGGTGCAGACGACTTTCACGATGTCGGGGCGCCCCTGCGCGTCGAGGGGAACCGGCACGGCGGCGGTGCCGATGGGCGCCATGCCGCTCGCCACGATCTCCACCGCGCCCGCGAGCGCCTCTCGCGACACAAAGGGCTCGTCGCCCTGCACATTGAGCACGATCCCGTACGAGGCGAACTCGGGGTGCGACGCCACTTCGGCTACGCGGTCGGTCCCACTGGGATGATCGGCCCGCGTGTTCACGACCGGGATGCCCCGCGCCACGCACGCCGCCTCGATATCTTGATGATCGGTGGCGACGACCACGTGGTCGGCAACCTGCAGCGCGGCGACGCGCTGGTACACCCGGACGACGAGTGGTTCGCCTCCCAGGAGGCGAAGCGGTTTGCGGGGGAGCCGGGTCGCGCCAAGGCGCGCCGGGATCACCGCCAGGACAGGCATTGTCCAGTCAGTCGGGGCGTGGTTGCAGCAAAATTCACGCCAGTTAAGATACCCGCGTCGGCACGCCAAGGCAAACGCGCCGCGGCTTCGAATTCTCCGTCATTTCCCGCGTCCTCGACTCTTCGGCATGCCCGTAACCTGGTGGATCGGCTTCAACGCCCTGGTGCTCTTCCTGCTGGCCCTCGATCTCGGGGTGTTCAACCGGAAAGCCCATGCGGTTTCGGTCAAGGAGGCGCTTGGCTGGAGCGTCGTCTGGATCTCGCTGGCGATCGGCTTCGGGTTGTGGATCGGCCAGGCCATGGGCCGGCAGGCGATGCTCGAATTCTATGCCGGCTATCTGGTGGAACAGGCGTTGTCGGTGGACAACCTGTTCGTTTTCATTTTGATCTTCGGTTACTTCCGCATTCCTCAGGAACTGCAGCATCGCGTGCTCTTTTGGGGCATTCTTGGCGCCCTGGTCATGCGTGGCGGCATGATCGGCGCCGGGGCCGTACTGCTGGCCCGGTTCCATTGGATCATCTACGTCTTTGGCGCCTTCCTGGTCTATACCGGGTTCAAGATGGCGTTTGGCGGTGAGAGCGAGATCGAACCGGAACAGAACCCGGTCATTCGTCTTGTACGCCGTTTCCTGCCGCTCACCACGAAGTTTCACGGTGAGAAGTTCTTCGTACGTGAGGCCTTGGAGCCGGGGGGGCCGCTGCGCCGCATGGCCACCCCCTTGTTCGTGGTGCTTGCCCTCGTGGAAACGACCGACGTGGTGTTCGCCGTCGACTCCATACCGGCCATCTTCGGGGTCACCCGCAACCCGTTCCTGGTGTACACCTCGAACGTGTTTGCCATTCTCGGTCTTCGCTCGCTCTATTTCGTGCTCGCCAACATCATCGGCAAGTTCCACCTGCTCAAGTACGGTCTTTCGATCGTGCTGGCGTTCGTGGGCGCGAAAATGCTGATCAGCGAAATCCGCCCCATCGGGATCGGTGCCTCGCTCGGCATCGTGGCCGGCGTGCTGGTGGGCAGTGTGCTGCTGTCGTTGGTGATTCCGCCGCGTGAGGAGAAGGAACCGACCGAGTAGCGCTCTCGGAAGGCCGGCGCGGTTGGTAATGCGTCAACGCAGAGATCACAAAGGTTTGCGAGGGCACGGAGAACGGCATGGTCGGTGCTGTTCTTCGTGCCCTCACCTCTCTCTGTGAACTCCGTGTCAGCGCGTTCCGTGTGCCCTCACCTCTCTCGGTGAACTCCGTGTCAGCGCGTTCCGTCGGCCGTCGACGAGAATTGCCGCGCCATGCGCAGGAAATTCACGAGAATGGTGCGGCCATGTTCCGTGAGGATCGATTCCGGGTGGAACTGCACCCCCCATACCGGATGCGCACGGTGCTGCAACGCGTGGATCTCAGTCGCATCATCGGTGGCCACCGCGGTCACTGCCAGACACGCCGGCAACGACGCGCGCTCCACCACGAGCGAGTGATAGCGCATGACGCCGAACGGTGACGGAATATCGGCGAAGAGGCCCGTACCGTCGTGCGTGAGCCGCGACATCTTGCCGTGCATTACTCGGTCTGCGCGCACGACCGTCCCACCGTAGGCCTCGCCGATGGCCTGATGGCCGAGGCACACGCCGAGCAGAGGGATCCGGTTCCCGTATCGACGAATCACCTCGACCGAAATGCCGGCTTCCCGCGGTGAGCATGGACCCGGCGAGACCACGATGGCGCTCGGCGCCATGGCCCCCACCTCTTCGACAGAGAGTGCATCATTGCGATGCACCTCGAGGCGTACACCGAGCGCCCCGAAGTACTGCACGAGGTTGTAGGTGAACGAGTCGTAATTGTCGATGACCAGAAGCATGGGCGGGCCGGACGTCAGGAACGCGGATGGAACTGCTTGTGCACGCTCCGAAGATACTCGCGGTCCACGTCCGTGTAGATCTGGGTCGTGGCGATGTCGGCATGTCCCAGCATCTCCTGCACCGCACGCAAGTCAGCGCCGCCTTCGAGCAGATGCGTGGCGAAGGAGTGGCGTAGCGTATGGGGAGACACGTCTTTCTCGATCCCCGCCTGCTCGACGTATTTCCGCAGGATCTTCCAGGCGCCCATGCGCGTGAGCGGCTTCCCTTGACCATTCAGAAACAGAATCCCCTTCCCCTGCCCCCGTTCGAGCACCGGGCGCAGTTCGCGCATGTACACCGCCACCGCGCCAATCGCCGAACGGCCGATGGGGACCAGACGCTCCTTGCTGCCCTTGCCGAACACGCGCACCAGCCCATCCTCGAGCAGCACGTCTTTCGTGGCAAGTCCGATCCACTCGGAGACGCGCAACCCGGCGCCATATGCGAGTTCCAGCATCGCGCGGTCACGAAACGCGAGGCGCTCGTCGAGTTGCGGCGCGGCCAGTAACCGCGTGATCTCGTCCACCGAGAGCACCTCGGGGAGCGTGCGCCACCGCTGCGGCGCATCGAGTCGCTCCGTGGGATCATTGTGCACCAGCCCCTCGGCAAGGAGCACCCGAAACCACGTACGCAACGCCGAGATGTTCCGGCGAATGGAGCTGCCCGCCAACCCGAGATCCTTCAGGTGATACACGAACTCACGGAGCACGGCCGGCGTGATGTCGCCCGCGCTGGTGATTCCCTGTTCCCGCAGGTAAATGGCGCAGCGGATGACATCGCGCCGATACGCCTCGATAGTGCGAGCTGATGCCCCGTCTTCAAGCGCCAGCGTGTCTTCGAACACCTGCACGTGAAAACCGCGGTGGAGTTCGCCTTCTTCGCTACCCACGTCTGCGCCACCATACGACGGCTATCGCCACCACGACCACCGCGACGGCCGCGAGTCCGATCGTACGCTGCTGCTCCGCAATGCGCGCGAGCAGGATCTCGGCGTTGGCGCCCGCGCGAAACGCGAGGATGCACACGAGGCCGTACCACACACCGGACGCCAGCGTCATGGAAACCGCCGCGCGAATCGCACCGATCCCCAACGCACCAGCCATGGGTGGTACGAGGGCCCGCACGGCGGGAAGAAAGCGACTGACGACCACCGCAGCCATCCCTTGGGTCTTGAAGCGCTCGGCGAAGCGATCAGCGGCGGTGGGCGAGACGATGCTCGGGAAGCGCTTCATCAGCCACGGGAGCCCGTAGCGATGCCCAAGGCCGTACATGAGCATGGCGCCACCGATGTTGCCGACCATCGTGGCTGACCAGACGCCAAACTCGGTGCCGTTCCCACGTGCGGCGACAAAGGCGCCAAGCGCGATCACGGTATCGGCTGGCAATGGCGGAAACACGTTCTCCGCAAAGGCTGCCACGAGAATGGCGCCATACAACAGCGGATCAGGGAGCGACGTGAGCCACGCGAGGAGATCGTTCATGAGGCACGGCTATCGATTGCGCAGCCGCTTTTCCGGTCACGCGCCATGGATAGTCGCCGTGCACATCACGGCAAGCCCTTCCTCCCGACCGATCCACCCCATGCCTTCATTCGTCTTGCCCTTCACGAACACCTGATCACGCGGAATGCGCAGGGCTTCGCACAACACGGTCCGCATGGCGTCGCGATGCGGACCGATCTTCGGACGCTGCGCGATGACGGTCACGTCCACGTTGTACACGCGATAGCCCGCATTCCACAGCCGTTCGACCGCCGCCCTGAGCATGACGATCGAGTCCTTGCCCTTGTTGGCCGGATCGGTATCGGGAAACATCTGGCCGATGTCACCAAAGGCGGCCGCGCCAAGAATGGCGTCGGTGATGGCGTGGCAGATCGCATCGCCATCCGAATGGCCGGCACAGTGTACGTCCCCCGGGATGTCGATTCCGCCGAGGCGCATCGGCCCTCCTTCGCCAAAGCGATGGGAGTCGTAGCCGATGCCGACGCGCGTGAGAGGGGTCGGAGTCTGGTGGTGCATCACGCGGCCGCTGTCGCCGGTGCTTCGGCGATGATCGAATAGTCCTGCCGGCGCCGCGCCGGTGTGAATCCGGCATCGACGATCAGGCGATCAAGCTCGGCGGTCGTGGTACGATGTGTCGTATTCGCCGCCGACACCACGTTTTCCTCGATCATCAACGAGCCGAAGTCGTTGCAGCCGAACTTGAGGGCCATTTGGCCGACCTTCATCCCCATGGTCACCCAGCTCGACTGCAGGTTGGGCACGTTGTCGAGCACGATGCGTGAGATCGCTACCGTCCGCAGATAGGTCGTGGCATCGGTCTTGGGCATGTGCGACATCGTGGGCGTGTTCTCCGGCTGTAGCGGCCACGTGATGAACGCCGTGAATCCGTTGGTGCGCGCCTGCAACTCGCGCACGCGCTGCAGATGCTCGAGGCGTTCGGCGAGCGTTTCCCCGATGCCGTACATCATCGTGACCGACGTCTTCATGCCGGCGTTGTGCGCGAGCTCCATGATCTCGAGCCACCGGTCGGCGCCCGCCTTCTTCGGGGCGGCGATGTCGCGCACGCGCTGCACGAGAATCTCCCCGCCGCCACCAGGGATGCTGTCGAGTCCCGCGGCCTTGAGCTCGCGAATCACCTCGGTGGCATCCATGCGGAATCGCGTGGAGAAGAAGTCCACTTCGCTCGGCGAGAAGCCGTGGATGTGGATGGGATGGTACGTCTTGATGTAGCGCAGCAGATCGAGATACCACTCGAACGGGATGTACGGATTGTGTCCGCCCTGAATGAGGATCTGCACGCCACCAAGCGCCTTCGTCTCCTCGATCTTCTGGCCGATCTGTTCGAACGAGAGCGTGTAGCCCTCGCCATGCTTCGGCCGCCGATAGAAGGCGCAGAAGCCGCAATCTGCCACACACACATTGGTGTAGTTGATGTTGCGGTCGACGATGTAGGTCACGACACCGTGCGGATGCTTCTGCTCGCGGATACGGTCAGCTTCGAGGCCGAGTTCCAGCAGAGGCGCGTTGGTGTAGAAATCGAGAAGGTCACGCATGGCGGTCACGTGTATAGAGCAGAATGTCGGTCAGGCGGCGGGGAGGAAGGCCAGTGTCCCATCGGGTACACGACCGGCCAGCACGAGCCGACGGAAGAACTCAGTGAGGCCCGCGAGATGCGGGTACGACAAACGGTAGTCGAGACCCGCGAAGTACTCACGGCAGGTCTCCACGGGCACGCCACTGGCGAGCGCCGCCTGCGCGGACAGCTGATCGAGGTGCTCGAGTCCCCAATCACGTGACGCGATGAGCGAGGCATGGGCACCGAGCGCTGCGTGGACGGGTGTGCGCCGCTGCGCGACCCACACGGCGAATACGAACGGCAGCCCTGTCCAGTTCTTCCACGCCGCGCCAAGATCCTCGATGTACGGGTACCGCTCGGCCCACATGCCCCCTCGATTGGCGGCATCGAACAGCTTGAGCGCCGCGTCGCCGATCACGAGGCGGGCGTCGTGTTGCTCCTCGCCGAATCGCGCGATGTCGCCCATTTCGGCGTCGCCCGGCACGAACTCGGGGCGGCACTTCCATACATGTTCGAACAGCAGTTCAAGCAGATGCACCGACGTCATGCTGCTGCGACTCACCACGACGCGGCGTCCGCCGAGGTCGCGCGCGTCGCGCTTGCTGAAGAGCATCACGCTCCGCACGGGCCCATCGCTCGTGATCCCGAGTTCGGGGAGCAGCAGGAACTGGTGGGCATCCTTCGCGTACTCGACCGCCGAGACCACGCTGATGTCGACGTCGCCGGCGGCCATGAGGCGGTTGAGCTGCGTGGGCACGCCGTCCACCAACTCGCCCGCGAGCGGCACGATGCCACGCTCGATGGCCCCGTACACCGGGTAGCAGTTGATGTAGCGGATGCGCCCGACGCGCAGCGTGTCCCGCCCTGTGGTGGACATGATCAGGATGCGGAGGCGGTGAGTGCGTCGGCTGGCGCGGTGATGCCCTCGCCGGAATCGTCGGGGGCGAACTCCCGGATGACGCGATAGAACGAATCCCGCTCGGCCGGCTGCTTGCCCGATCCGCGGATGAGCTGCAGCAGCTGCGGCAGCGTCATGCCTTGCGGCGTGCTGGCGCCCACGGCGTGGTAGATCTTCTCGCGCACCACCGTACCCTCGATGTCGTTGACTCCGAAGTGCAGCGCGATCTGGGACACCGGCGTGGTGACCATGATCCAGTGCGTCTTGATGTGCTCGAAGTTATCGAGGAAGAGACGCCCCACGGCGAGATTGCGCAGATCGTCGGCGCCCGTGGTGCTGGTGCCCTGACGGCCGAGCGTTGCCCCGAGCTCATTGTCATCCGGGTGGTACGCCAGCGGAATGAACGCGAGGAACCCGCCCGTTTCGTCCTGGAGCGTGCGCAGCATCTGGAGATGTTGCATGCGGTCCTCGATGGTCTCCACATGGCCGTAGAGCATCGTGCAGTTGGAGCGAATGCCGAGCTTGTGCGCCGCGCGGTGTACGTCGATGTAGTCGGTGCCGCCCAGCTTTTTGTCGGCGATCTGTTCGCGCACGGCCGCACTGAACGTTTCCGCCCCGCCGCCGGGCATCGTGTCGAGTCCCGCCTCGCGCAACGCGATCAGCACATCCTCGCGGCTCATCTTTTCGATGCGGGCGATGTGGGCGATTTCCACGGCCGTGAGCGCCTTGATGTGCACCTGCGGGTGCCGCGCCTTGAGCGCGCGGAACATCGTCGTGTAGTACTCGAGGCCGGCCTGCATATCGAGCCCACCCACGATGTGGAATTCACGCGTGATGGTCCCGTCGGCACGATCGGACTCGGCCAGTACCTGCTCGAGGGAGTAGCGATACGCGCCGTCTTCCTTCGGGAGGCGTGCGTAGCCGCAGAAGACACAGGTCTTCCGCAGCACGCAGATGTTGGTGGGATTGATATGCTGATTGGCCGCGAAGGTGACGCGGTCACCGTGGCGCGCGCGATTGGCGGCGTCGGCCATCGCCCCGACTCCCAACAGGTCGGGACTCGTGTAGAGGGTGATTCCGTCGGCGATAGACAGGCGCTCGCCACGGATCAGCTTTTCGCCGATGGGGCGCAGCGCGGGATCGCGCAGCGTATCGAGGTGGAACGGTACTGCGAGCGGCATCAGGACATATCCGGGCTTCGGCGCGGCAACATGCCGCGCGTCACCTCGATAAACGCCCCGACGGGCTTACCCGTGCCAGCGTCGGAGCGCGATCGAGACGTTGTGGCCACCGAATCCGGAGCTATTGGAGAGCGCGACTTCCACCGTACGCGCCTTGGGCGTGTTCGGCGTCACGTCGAGATCGCACTCCGGATCGGGGGTGCTGTAGTTGATCGTGGGAGGAATCATACCGTCGCGCATGGCCAGCGCGCAGGCGATGAACTCCACCCCGCCAGCCGCGCCGAGCATATGCCCGGTGGCCGACTTGGTCGAACTGACGGACAGCGCGTACGCATGCTCGCCGAACACCGCCTTGATGCCCTTGATCTCGTTGGGATCGTTGAGCGGCGTAGACGTGCCGTGCGCATTGATGTACCCGACGTCGGTGAGCGCCACCTTGCCGTCGGCCATGGCCTTGCGCATGGCCCGCTGCAGCCCTTCGTGGGCTTCCGGCTGCCCCGTAAGGTGGTACGCATCACCCGTGGCGCCGTATCCCACTACCTCGCCGTAGATGCGGGCGCCGCGCGCGAGGGCATGTTCGAGCACCTCGAGCACCACCACGCCAGCCCCTTCGCCGAGCACGAATCCGTCACGCGTGGCATCGAACGGACGCGACGCCGTCGACGGCGAATCGTTGCGCTCGGAGAGCGCCGTCATGTTGCCGAAGCCACCGATGGCCATGGGCAACACGGAGGCCTCGGTGCCGCCACACAGCATCACGTCGGCGTCGCCATACGAGATCGTGCGGAACGCTTCGCCAATGGCGTGGGCGCTCGTGGCGCAGGCGGACATCGTGGCGAAGTTGGGCCCCTTGGCGTTGAAGCGCATGGAGACCACGCCGGCCGCGATGTCGGCGATGTACATCGGGATGAAGAACGGCGAAATGCGCCGGTTCCCCGACTGCATGAGCACCGAGTGCTGGTCTTCCATGGTGGCCAGACCGCCGATGCCGCTGCCGATGATCACCCCGAAATCTTCAGGGACGTAGCCCCCCTGATCCAGCCCCGCATCGCGCATGGCCTGCACCGAGGCGGCCATGGCGTACTGGGTGAACAGGTCGGCGCGCTTGGCTTCCTTGCGGTCCATGTACTGGCCCACATCGAAGCCCTTCACCTCGCAGGCGAACTTCACCTTGAAGTCCGACGCATCGAACTTGGTGATGAGCGCACCGCCCGACACTCCGCCCAGCAGCGACTGCCAGGTCGTCGCCACGTCGTTACCGACGGGCGTAATCGCCCCAAGACCCGTGACGACGACCCGCCGGCGCATCAGCCCGCGACCTTCGCCTCGAGGTACGCGATGGCGTCACCCACGGTGCGCAGCTTTTCGGCATCCTCGTCCGGGATGTCGATGTTGAATTCCTTCTCGAACTCCATCACCAGTTCGACGATGTCGAGCGAGTCGGCGCCGAGGTCTTCGATGAAGCTGGCTTCGGGGGTGAGCTTCTCGCGCTCAACGCCGAGTTCCTTCTCGATGATGTCCTTGATCTTCGACGCGTTATCCGACATGGGAACGGTTCCTCTGAAGTAGTTGAAGTGAGAATGGGGAACTTAGCCATGGCACGGCGTCACAGGGAGGGCCTGCCGGGACAAACCGGCACGAAAGGCCTCCCGGACGCCGGATTACATCACCAGGCCGCCGTCCACCACGAGGACCTGCCCGGTCACATAACCGGTGAGGTCGGAAGCCAGCACCACCACCATACCTGCAATGTCGTCGGGGGTGCCGAGCCGCTCGAGCGGAATGCCGGCGCTCATGGTGGCCCGTGCCTCGGGCGTCATGGCCGCTGTCATGTCCGTCTCGATGAATCCCGGCGCGATGACGTTCGCCAGGATGTTGCGCGAGGCGAGCTCCTTGGCGATCGACTTGGTCATGCCGATGAGCCCGGCCTTGCTGGCCGCGTAATTCGCCTGTCCCTTGTTGCCGATGAGCCCCACGACGCTGGCCACGTTGATGATGCGGCCCCAGCGACGCTTCATCATGCCGCGCGACGCCGCTCGGCAGGTGGCGAAGGCGCCGCGGAGGTTGGCGTTCAGCACCGCGTCCCAATCATCGTCCTTGAGACGCATGAGCAGATTGTCGCGGGTGAGGCCCGCGTTGTTGACCAGAATGTCGAGCTGTCCGAAGTCCTTCTCCACGCGCTCGACGAGCGCCGTGGCCTGAGCAACCTCCGAGACGTCGGCCGCGTAGCCCCGCACCTCCACACCCGCTGCCGCGGCGATCTCGGCGGCCGCTTCGTCGGCCTTGCCCTGATCGCGGCCGGTGACCGCCACGCGGGCCCCCGCATTGGCGAGGGCCGTCGCGATGGCGCGCCCGATGCCGCGCGTGGAGCCCGTGACGAGTGCCACCCGCCCGGTGAGATCGATTCGCATACCAGCCGCCATAAACGGTGCGCCTGTCAGGAGTTGGAGGGGATGGACTCGATGAACTTCTCGATCTCGGCCACAGTGCCAACGCTCATGGTCTTCACCGACGGCGTGATACGACGGGCGAGCCCCGTGAGCACCGCCCCGCTGCCGATTTCGACGAAGGTGGCGTCTGGGAAGTGGTCGGCGAGCGTGCGCATGACCCGGGTCCACTGCACGGGTGCGGTGAGCTGCTGCACGAGCAGCTCGCGCGCCGTGGTGGCGGCCGTGACCGCTTCAGCATTCACGTTGGCCACCACGGGCACCTTCGGATCGTGCCACGTTTCGGCCTGCAGGGCCTGCGAGAGCCCGTCGACCGCCGGCGCCATGAGCGGAGAATGAAATGCGCCGCTTACCGGCAGCGGCAGGCAACGCTTGGCGCCCGCGGCCTTGGCCAATTCCATCGCGCGTTCCACTCCGGCAACTTCGCCGGAGATGACCACCTGCTCTTCGCTGTTGTAATTGGCCGGCACCACCAGCCCGCATTCGGCCGTCGCCTGCGCGCACAGGTCATCGATGGACACCGTCAGCACGCCGAGAATGGCGGCCATCGCGCCCGGGCGCTGCACGCCCTGCTCGTACATGAGTGCGCCGCGGCGGCGGACGATACGGGCGGCGGCCGCGAGGTCGAGTGTGCCGGCGACATGGTATGCCGAGAACTCCCCGAGCGAGTGGCCGGCAGCGCCGACGATACGCTCGCCCACCGCCTCGCGAATCACCGACCACACGGCCGCACTGTGCGCCAGGAGGGCCGGCTGCGCGTTGACCGTGCGGGTGAGCTCGTCGGCCGGTCCGTCGAAGGCCAGCGTCGACAGGGCGGCACCAACGGCGTCATCGACTAGATGAAACGCCTCGCGCGCGGCGGGGAAGGTCTCGTACAGATCCTTGCCCATGCCGACTTTCTGCGAACCCTGACCGGGGAGCAGGAATACGTATGCCATGACGATCGTGAAGCGAAAGGTCGAGGATCCGCGGCCCGCGCGTTACGCGGCGGGCCGCCACGGACTCAGAAACGGGCGACCAGGGAGCCCCATGTGAAGCCCGCGCCGAAGGCGGCGAACAACACGGTGCTGCCTTCGCGAATGCGTCCCTGCTCCATCGCGTCATTGAGCGCGATGGGAATGGAGGCCGCCGACGTGTTGCCGAAGCGATCGACATTCACGAACACCTTATCCATCGGGATGCCCGCGTGCTTTGCCGTGGCTTCGATGATGCGCACATTCGCCTGATGCGGAATGAGGAGGTCCACATCGGCGGCCGTGAGACGCGCGCTATCGAGGGCACGGTCGGTGGCTTCGGCCATGGAGCGCACGGCGTGCTTGAACACCTCACGCCCGGCCATCTGAATGCAGCCGCGCCCCGGCGCGTCGGGGGAATACCTTTCAGCGCCGCCGCCAGCCGGGCGCCAGAGTAGTTCGGCTAGCGCGCCATCGGAGCGCATGAAGGTGGAGAGAATCCCCTTCTCACGCTTCTCGCCCTTCGCGCGGCGCAGCACCGTGGCACCGGCGCCGTCGGCGAACAGAATGCACGTGTTGCGATCGGTCCAGTCGACGATGGCGCTCAGCTTCTCCGCGCCGATGACCAGCACCGTATCGGCGGAGCCGCTCGCGATCATGGAATCGCCCACAATGGCGCCGTACAACCAACCGGAGCAGGCCGATGCGACGTCGAACGCCGCGGCGCGCGACGCCCCAAGTACCTGCTGCACCTCGACGGCCTGTGACGGCAGGAGATGGTCGGGGGACGCGGTGCCGACGATGATCACATCGATCTCGCCCGGCTGCACGCCAGCCTTTGCCATCGCCTGCTGCGAAGCCTTCGCACACAGCGACGCGAGCGACTCGCCCGGTTCACAGATGTGTCGCTGGCGGATGCCCGTGCGCTCGACGATCCACTCATCGTTCGTTTCCACGCCCATCGCGGCGATGTCGTGGTTGGTTACCACCTTGGCCGGCACGGCGTGGCCGGTGCCGGCGATATACGAGAACGGTCGCTTCATCAGGCAGTTCCGGAGGCTGTGGCCTGCGGCATCGACTCGGCGAGCCGGCGGCCGATTTCGTCGGTCATTCCCGACTCGTACGCACGCACCGCCACGTTGATGGCGTTCATGATGGCGCGCGGGGAGCTCTTCCCATGCGAGATGATGGAGACGCCGCGCACCCCGAGTAGGGGCGCCCCGCCATATTCGTCCACGTCGAGTTGCTTCAGCGACCCGGCAATCTGGTGCGGATCGAGCCCGGCCACCTGCGACACCAACCCGATGAGCATCGGGCCGATGCTCTCCATGAACTTGAGCAGGATGTTGCCGGTGAAGCCGTCGCACACGACGACGTCGATGGGACCGCGGTCGCACGCGCCCTGCGGAATGTCGCGGCCTTCGACGTTGCCGATGAAGTTGAGCCCGGCGCCGCGGAGGCGCTGGTGCGCCTCCTTCACCGCGAGATTTCCCTTCTCGGCTTCTTCGCCGATGGACAGCAGCCCAACGGCCGGATTCTCACGACCGAGCAAGGCGTGTGCGTACACCGTGCCAATGCGCGCGAACTGGACCAGTTCCTCAGCGGCGCAATCGACGTTGGCGCCGACGTCGAGGACCAGCACCGGCTGCGCCTTCGTCGGGAAAATGGTGCCGATCGCGGGACGCGTGAGCCCAGCGTGGAGCTTGAGCAGCACGAGCGACGCGGCCATTTGCGCGCCGGTGTTGCCGGCGGAGACGAAGCCATGCGCGTGGCCGTCGGCGACGCGCTTGATGCCCTGCACCATGGAGCTGTTGGTCTTGCCACGCAGCGCCACGGATGGCTTGTCGGTCATCGCAATGACATCGGGCGCCTCGACGATCGAGAGGCGCTCACGGACGTGCGCCATCGCGGCGAACTCCCCACGCAACAACGCGTCGAGTTCGGCCTCGATGACGGCCGTTTGACCAACGAGCTCGATGTGGTATTCGGGTGCCAGGGCGCCGAGCGCCTGGAGGGCGCCCGCGATGGGGGCCCGGGGGGCGAAGTCGCCCCCCATGGCATCCACAGCGATGCGCGCCAAGCTTACGCTTCCTGCGCCGTTACCCGCTGCTCGCCCGCATAGTATCCGCACTCCGCGCAAACGCGGTGCGGACGCTTGGCCGTACCGCACTGCGGGCACGACTGAATCACGATGGCGGGCGCGGTCTTGTGCGTGTTACGGGCGCGCTTCCGCCGCTTCGAGGTACGGCGCTTCGGTACGGCCATGGGATGCTGACCTGAACTTTTTGAGACGTAAGGACCGGGAGACGCTCAGCGCAGATTGCGCAGGGCATCCCACCGGGGATCAGTGGTTGGGAGACAGGTGCAGTCCCCCGTGTTGCGATCGGCACCGCAGCTCGGACACAAGCCGCGGCAATCCTCCCGGCACAACGCAAACGCGGGAACGGCCAGCAGCCACTCCTCACGCATCGCCGGGCGAAGATCGAGTTCCCGTTCGCTTGCCGGAATCACCACGACATCGTCCTCCTCGGCTTCGTCCTCTCCGGACTGCGCGAAGATCAACTGCACGTCGTCGGACACCGGCACGGTGGTTTCGGCCAGACACCGCCGGCACTCGGCCACCGCGCTGCCCTCGAACCGGCCACTGAAGTAAAAGCGGCCTTGCCCCGCACTCGAGAGACGGCCAGTCACGTGCACCCCGGGGTCAACCGGACGCGAATCGCCTTCCTCCCACACGGAATCCTGCGCGGTCAACGTCCCATCGACGCTTTCGGCGCGGGCTTCCAGAGTGCGGATGTCAAAGTACAGCATAGCCGTGTAACGTAGAACGCCAGCCCCCGTCACACAAGGGCTGGCGCCGCATTTCCGCGGTGGCGGGGCGTCGCCAAGTGACGCCCCGGCGCGGAGTTACGCGATGACGTCGGCTTCGGCGAAGAAGAACCGCGCCTCACGGGCCGCGTTCTCGTCCGAGTCGGAGGCATGAATGGCGTTCTTGCCCTTCGATTCGGCGTAGAGCTTGCGCACCGTACCCTCGGCGGCTTCCGCCGGATCCGTGGCGCCGATCGCGGTCCGGAGCGACGCAACGGCGTCGTCCTTCTCGAGAATCATGGGCATGCACGGACCGCTGGTCATGAACTCGACCAGTTCGCCGAAGAAGGGGCGCTCCTTGTGCACCTCGTAGAACGCGCCCGCCTGAGCGGTCGAGAGGTGCATGACGCGCGCGGCCTTCACCCGAAAGCCCTGCTTCTCGAGCAGCGCGATGATGTTGCCCGCATTGCCGGCGCCGAAGGCGTCGGGCTTAACGATCGTAAGAGTGCGACGGCCAGCCATGGTCCGGGATTGGTCTGAATGGTGAAAAACAGCGCCAGGGAGCCGGCGCCATAAACGACGCGGCGGGAGCCTGAGCCCCCGCCGCGCGCAAGATAACCAACCCGGGCCGTCAGGAAAGTCGGGCCTTGATCAGCTCCACAAAGTCCACCGGGCGCTGGGCCACGCCCATCCCCGCGGCCTTGAAGGCCTCGATCTTCTCGGCGGCGGTACCGGCCGATCCCGAGATGATGGCACCCGCGTGGCCCATGCGGCGACCCGGCGGGGCCGTCTGACCGGCGATGAAGCCCACGACCGGCTTGGTCATGTGGTTCTTCACGAAGTCGGCGGCTTCCTGTTCGTCGGTTCCACCGATTTCGCCCATCATGGCCACGGCCTTGGTGTTCGGATCCTTCTCGAAGGCCGCGAGGCAATCGATGAAGTTGGTGCCGTTGATCGGGTCACCACCGATGCCGACGCACGTGCTCTGGCCGATACCGGCCTTGGTGAGCGCGTTCACGACTTCGTAGGTGAGCGTGCCCGAGCGGCTCACGACACCCACGGGGCCCGGGGCGCAGATGCGACCGGGGATGATGCCGACCTTGCTCTCGCCCGGCGTGATGAGCCCCGGGCAGTTGGGGCCGAGGAGACGCGCGCCATGCTCCTTCACGAACGGATAGACGCGGGTCATGTCGAGCACCGGCACACCTTCGGTGATGCAGACGATGAACTGCACGCCCGCCGCCGCCGCTTCCATGATCGCGTCCGCCGCGTACATGGGCGGCACGTAGATCACCGACGTGTTGGCGCCAGTGGCCTGCACCGCGTCGTGCACGGTATCGAAAATGGGCGCGGTGCCTTCGAACATCTGGCCACCCTTGCCCGGCGTCACACCGGCCACGACCTGCGTGCCGTATTCGATCATCTGCTTGGCATGGAACGAACCGTCGCGGCCCGTGATGCCCTGCACCACCAGCTTGGTGCTCTTGTCGATGAAAATGCTCACGCCGCACCTCCCGTGGTGGCGAGTTCGACGGCGCGCTGCACGGCCGAATCCATGTCGCTCGAAGCGGAGAAGCCGTTCTCCTTCAGGATCTGCAAGGCGAGCTCCTCATTGGTGCCGGTGAGACGGATGACGATGGGCACCTTGAGCGGGTTCTGCTTCGTCGCGGTCACGATGCCGTTCGCGACGTCATCGGTGCGCGTGATGCCGCCGAAGATGTTGAACAGGATGCACTTCACGTTCGGATCGGACGTGATGATGCGCAGCGCGTTCACGACCTTTTCCGGATTCGACGAGCCGCCGATGTCGAGGAAGTTGGCCGGCTCGCCGCCGTAGTACTTCACGAGGTCCATCGTGGCCATCGCGAGGCCGGCACCGTTCACGACGCAGCCCACATTGCCGTCGAGCTTGATGAACGTGAGGTTCGCGTTGCGCGCGTCCACTTCGCTGGGCGCTTCGCTGGACTCATCGCGCAGCGCGGCGATCTCGGGACGACGATCGAGCTCGTTGTCGTCGATGACCATCTTGCCGTCGACCGCGATGAGCTCACCCTGCGGCGTCATCACGAGCGGATTGATCTCGGCGAGCGAGCAGCCGGCATTCATGAACGCCGTATAGAGCTGCTGCATGATCTTCGCGGCCTGGCGCGCGAGCTTCACGTCCTTGTACAGGAAGAAGCCCATGCGCATGGCTTCGAACGGCAGCAGGCCGTAGCGGGTGTCCACCGGGTGATAGAGAATCTTCTCCGGTGTGCTCGCCGCAACTTCCTCAATGTCGATACCGCCGGCGGCAGACACCATGAAGACGGGCTTCTTGGTGGCGCGATCGACGATGATGCCGACGTAGGCTTCCGAGCCGATGTCAGCGGCCACGGTGACGAGCACCTTCTCGACCGTGAGATCCTTGATCGTCATGCCGAGGATGGCCGTGGCCTTCTCCTTCGCGGCCTCCGGCGTGGGACAGAACTTCACACCGCCGGCCTTGCCGCGGCCGCCAGCGTGCACCTGGGCCTTCACCATCACGGCCGTGCCGTACTTCGTGGCGATGGCTTCCGCCTGATCGGGGGTCGTGGCGACTTCACCGGGCGGGATCGGCACGCCGGCCGCCCGCAACAGCTCCTTCGCCTGATACTCGTGTAGGTTCACGCGCTCTCCAAAGACTGGGGAATGTCAGTGGTTCAATGCTAGATGGTCGCACCGGGCGTCGGCAATACGGCGAGACGCCGTCTGCAGCCGATCCGGTGTGTCCTGACGAAACGCCCCCCGTGAACCATCGGCGGGTGCCCCGGCCGCAATCACTGCGGCGGTCGTGCCATGCTACGTCCCAAGCTACGTCCGAGGCTGTCGAACGCTGCCCCGAATGCACTCCAGTCGCCCTGCGTCATCGCGTCGCGCATGGCGTCGTACCACCGCCGCGCCGCGTCACGGCCCGGCGCCGTGGCGTCGAAGCCCGCGGCGCCGACGGGAGGTCCATCAAGGGGCTCCACCCGTTCCCCGAAGGCGCGGAGCGCCTCGCCCAAGGTCCGGCCCACGCTCGTCTGCGCCCCATCGCTCACTGCTACCGCCCGCACCTGCGGGATGCCATTGGCCCCCACGCCCATCGCCGCCTGCATGAACAGGGGGCCGCGCGAGGTGACCACCGCCTCGGGTCTGCCGAGCCGTGACCGCGGCGCCGAGCGCGCGTCGGTCGCGAGAGGGCTGCGGTTGCTCCCCATGCGACCTGCCGGCAGCACCGTCGAGCTGACCGACGCGTCTGCGCCGCGCGTGCTCGGCACGCCTCCCACGACACTGTCGATGGCCTGACGCAATTGTCCCACGATCACTGGCCAGCTCATGGAGGGCGGACGAAGGGGCGTCCAGAGCGTCTGTCGCGCTGCGCCCCCCACGACGGTAGCGACGCCGGCGACTCCATCGCGCTCATCGAGTAGCGGCAGGGTCCACGCCGGGACGTTGACGTCGCCGCGCGCAAGCATGATCGGCGCACCCGGCCCGCCGACAAAGGCGCTGTCGGGCGGATGCCGGTGTCGCGCGCCCTCGGCGCGGGACCCATAGCGGGCGAAGGTACGCAGCTGCACTTCGGCCGCGTCGCTCGCTGGCGGCAGTTGCGCCGCGAGGGACGCCGGCAACGCACTCACCGGCGTGAACAGGCGCGGCAACCGCGTCATCCACGTGCGTGCGATCGCATCCGGCTTGGACACCGGAACGAGTCGCACACGCCCGGTGCCGGCGTTCACGATGGCTGTGGCGGCCAATTGGTAGTAGGTGAAGACCCCATCGCCCACCTGCCATCGCTGGCTGAACGGGTAGCGATCGGACGCACTGTAGAGGTGCAGTACCCAATAGAATGCGCCCTGATCGCGTACGGGATAAAGGGTCGTTCCCTGCTCGAAGATCGGCGCGAGCCGGCGCACACGCTCCCGCACATCGCGCTGCGCGACGAGCAGCGGCGTGGTCATCATCGAGTCGCCGCCGAGGAGCGCAATGTCGCGCAGTGCCCAGGCGTGGGCGATGCGCGACTGGGGCGTATCGAGCAGCGCGCCGGCCACGTCCGGCGACGTGGCGCCGTCGAGCAGGCGCGCTCCGGATACTCCGGGGCCCACGAGCGGCCACGGACCCGTCGCATCAGCTCCGGCATCAGGACGATCGATCACGCTGTCGCGAACCATCGGCTGTGTGGCATCGGTGAGGCTCACATGCCAGGGCTCGCCGCTCACTACCGGCCGGTCGACCTGAAGGGCCATTACGCGGCCGTTCTCGTACGCCCAGCCCACGACCGCCGCATCGACCATCGTCGCCAGCCGCGACTGATCAGAGGTGGCGCGCGACCGATCGCTGCCCCCACGGCCGTCTGGCGGCGCGCTTTGCGTGCCGGTGCTACCGGCACCGCGCGCCTCCGCAAGCATCGACGCGTCCCAGAGACTCGCGCGGGCCGCCAGCGCTCCTGCCGCCACCGGCACGCCGCTGGCGATCGCGCCGTCTGTCGCGCTGTCAGCAGGCGGTTGCAGCGCGTCGACGTTGAACGCCCTCCGGCTGTACAGTGCCCGCGCCGCCACGTAGTCGGCATCACGTCGCGCGGGATCGCCCAGGGTATCGCCGCGGGCCAATAGCGCCGGCACGCCATGACGCAGCCCAACGGCTGCGAGCAGCACCACGGTCAGCGTCACGAACGCGGCGCGCAACTGGCCAACCCAGCCCGTACGCAAAATGATCAGCGCAGCGATGGCCGATCCGTAAGCGAGCACGGAGTCCATGCGCAGGGTGACCCGGTGATCGACGCGCAGGAACAGGCCATCCGGTCCACCGCCGGCGAGGAGCAGATCGAACCCATCGAGGCGGTAGCTCCACGAAAGAAGCAGCAACACGAGCGCGCCCAGGACGCTGAGGTGCCGTCGGACGTGACTGCTCGCGGCGATGCGGCGGCCTTCGAGCCGGAGCGAGCGCGTGAGGGCGTACAGCACCAGCACCATGGCCGTCAGCGCCACCACGCTCACCAGCGCCCACAGGTACAGCGTTTCCTCGAAGGGCAGCCAGTACACGTAGTGCCCGAGGTCGCGGTCGAAAATGCCTTCGATCTCGCCAAACGGGAGCCCGTGGCGCACCATGGCCAGCGTTTCCCAGTTGGTGAGCGGGAGCGCCAGAATGGCGCCCACGATGAGCGCGAGCACGATGGTGGCCGTGAGCAGCCGACGTCCCGGCACCATGGCCGTGAGTTCGAGGTTGGCCACGCGCGCGGGCACGGCCACGGCGAGAATGGTCCGACGCACGGCGTGCAGGTTGGCGAATGCGAACAGCGAGCCCGCGATCCACGCGCCCCCTTGCAGGAGCGCCGTGTCCGTGACCTGCTCCCAGAAGAGCGCGGGGGCGCCCATGGCCTCGAACCAAGCATGATCGACGAACATGGCCGTCGCGGTGCGCCCGACCAGCAGCAGCACCGCGGCCACGGCCACGATCACGCCCATCCAGGCCCGTGCGCCCATGTCAGCGCTCCGATCGCGTCGTCAGAGGGCGACGCCCTGCTCGCGGACCCAGGACTCCATCACCTCACGGATTTCCGCGAGTCGTGCCTCCGAGCGCGCCTCGTATCGCGCAACGATGACCGGTTGCGTGTTGGATGCGCGGAGTAGCCCCCAGCCGTCGCCGAACAGCACCCGCACGCCATCAACGTCGATCACGTCGTACAACGACGAGAAGTGCGGTACCGCCCTGGACATGATCGCGAACTTGGTCTCGTCGTCGGTGTCGATCCGGATCTCCGGCGTCGACACGAAATGCGGCACGTCGGACAACAGGTCGTCGATGCGCTTGCCGCTGTCGGCCACGATGCGCAGGAGGCGCGCGGCGGCGTAGAGCGCATCGTCGTGGCCGTAGAAGCCTTCCGTGAAGAACATGTGCCCCGACATCTCACCGGCGATGGGCGCGTGCATGGCCTTCATCTTGTCCTTGATGAGCGAATGCCCTGTCTTCCACATGACGGGGGTGCCGCCGGCCCTTTCGATGCCGTCGGTGAGCGCCTGCGAACACTTCACGTCGAAGATGATCGGCTGCCCCGCCCCGGTGCGCGCCAGCACGTCTCGCGCATAGAGGATCAGCAGGTGATCTCCCCAGATGATGCGTCCATTGGCGTCCACCACACCGATCCGATCGGCATCACCGTCGAACGCCACGCCGAGATCCGCGCCGTGCTCGCGCACCGCCGCAATGCAGTCCTCGAGATTCTCAGGGACGGTGGGATCGGGGTGATGATTGGGGAACGTGCCGTCGCTTTCCGTAAACAGGCCGATCGCATCGAGGCCGAGGGCGGCGAAGAGTTGTGGCGCCACGAGGGCCGCCGCGCCGTTGCCGCAGTCGTACACCACTTTGACGCGTGAGCCGTCGGGGCGCGCGATGGCTCCCACCCGCGTGGCAACGTCGTGCACGTAGCGATCGATCACCTCGACCGCCCGTACCGTCCCCTGCCCGGCCGGATGTTCGCCGGCGACGATGTAACGATAGAGCGTCTGGATGTCCTCTCCATGCAGCGAGGCTGTACCCAGGCACATCTTGAATCCGTTGTACTCGGGAGGATTATGCGAGCCCGTGATCTGAATGCCGCCCACGACGTGTTCGTGATGGAGCGACCAGTACAGCAGCGGGGTCGGCACCACGCCGACATCCACCACATCCACGCCGCATTCCGTCAGGCCACGCACCAGGGCATCGCGCAGCGCGGTGCCGCTCGGGCGGTTGTCGCGCCCCACGGCGACCGCGCCGCTGATTCCCCGGTGGGCGAGCAACGTGGCGTACCCACGGCCCAATCCGTAGGCGACTTCCTCGGTGAGGTCGGTGCCTACGATGCCACGGACGTCGTACTGTCGGAAAATCGACTGACTGATGCTCATGCCTTTACGACCAGGGGAAACGGTGGGGCGTTCGGGGAAAGCTACGGTGCGGCGGCATCCGTCGCGTCAATCAACCGCGCCGGTTACCGCAGGTGACATCGGCAGGCTAGCTGCCTGCAGGCGTGCGCCGGTCTGGGCCGGGCCGACGGGTAGTGCGGGCGCGCCGGTGGGGCTCGTAAGCGCACGGCGGGCCATAAGGGTAATGGGCGTGGGGTACACGCCGAGCAGGAGGATTGCCACGGCAGCCACGGCGACGAGCGAGTACGCCATGGAGGTGGCGCCGGGGGTGGGGGCATCGGCGGCGCGCGGCCGCATGAACATCGCAGAGACCACCAGCAGGTAGTAGGCGGCCGATACGGCGCTGCTGACTACGAGAATTACTGCCAGAATCGTCTGCGGTGCCGTGGCTTGCAGTGCCGCCTGCAACACGTACCACTTGGCGAAGAAGCCGATACCGCCGACCAGCGGCATGCCTAGGAACGCCAGCAGGAACACCGCCATGGCCGACGCGAGCCACGGTCGCACGAGCCACAGCCCGGCGATGTCGTCGAGCGTGGGCGCCGCATCGCGGCCACCGTTGACGGCGACGAGGACACCGAACGCGCCCATCGTCGTCAGTGTGTACGACACCATGTAGAAGACCACGGTGGTCGTGGCTGCGCTGCCACCCACGACGATCGCGACGAGCAGATACCCGGCGTGAGCGATGCTTGAGTAGGCCAGCATGCGGACGATGTTGCGCTGCGAAAGCGCGAACACATTGCCGACGACCATGGTGACCGCGGCGAGCCACCACAGGGCGGTGTGCCACTGCGCGGCCGCCGCTCCGAGCGCTTCCACCATGATCCGGGCGAACGTGGCGAACGCGGCGGTCTTCACCGTGGCCGACATGAAGGCCGTAACCGGGAGTGGCGCACCATCGTACACGTCGGGCGTCCACAGGTGAAACGGCGCCGCGGCCACCTTGAACGCGAGCCCGACCAGGAGCAACGCCGTGCCCCCGATGAACAGAGGCGTCAGTGCCTTGTGCTCGGCCACCCACTGGGCGATGTCGACGAGACGCGTACTGCCCACCGCGCCGTACATCAAAGCCATGCCGTAGAGGAGAAAGCCGGAGGACACCGCGCCGAGCAGGAAATACTTGATGGCCGATTCCGCCCCGCGAGCACTCCGACGGTTCACACCGGCGAGCACGTACACGGCCAGCGACATCAGTTCGATGCCGAGGAAGACGAACATGAGGTCACGCGCCGCGGCCAGCACCATCATCCCTACCGCGGCCAGCAGCATGAGCACGGGGACTTCCGGGCTGTACGCGCGACTCTTCGCCTGGTCGGCTTCGAGCAGCACGAGGGCCATCATTGTCCCCGCGAGAATCACGAGATCGATGGCCCAGCGGAACCCATCGCCGGCGATGCGCAGGTCGTCCGTCCCCGCGGCACCGTCTCCCCACGCGATGACGACCACGAGGCTGACCAGCATGCAGAGGACGAGCCCAAAACGGGCGATGGTCGACGTCCGCTCGGCGCCCTCGGCACCGGACTGATCCTGGCCCTGCGGATTCCATACGGTACCCAGGAGCATCACCATGGCACCGGTCGACAACAGCAGTTCGGGGGCAAGGGCGCGCAGCAGGGCGCCGCCACTCAGCATGTCGCTCATCGGTTCAACGAGACGGGGGGAAGCGGCACCGGCGCGTTGGGGCCGAACCGCGCCGCCTCCACGAGATCACGGGATGCCCGTTCGGTCCGCTGCAGCACCGGCTGCGGTGCGAGCCCGAGAAACACGATCGCCACCGCGAAGACGGTCATGACGACCTTCTCGCGCGCGGTGAGGTCACGCAGTGAGCCGAGACGGCTACGGTCCAGGGATTCGAACAAGAGCATCTGCAGGGCGCGCAGCCCATACGCCGCGGCGAAGATCACGCCGCTGGTCGCGATCACCGCAAGCACCGGTTCCTCCGGGTACGTACCAAGCAGCACCAGGAACTCCCCGACGAATCCGTTCGTCCCGGGGAGGGCGATGGACGACAGCATGACCAGCGTCAGCATGACCGAGAACCATGGCACCACACGGGCGATCCCGCCGAACGCCTTGAGATCGGTGGTGCCCATGCGGTCTTCGAGCATGCCCGCGAGGAGGAACAGCGCACTGGTCGAAATTCCGCTGTTCACGATGCTCATGACCGCGCCCTGCACACTCTGCTGCGTGAGGGCGAAGCTGCCGAGCATGATGAAGCCAAGGTGGCTGACCGAGCTATACGAGATCATCCGCTTGAAATCACGCTGCGTCATGGCGAGCAGCGCGCCATAGATCACCGCGACCACCGACAGGATGAGAATGGTGGAGCGCACCGTGTCGTTGGTCGCTGCCGCGGGAAAGAGCGGAATGGCAAAACGGAGGATGGCGTAGGCGCCAACCTTGAGCCCCAGCGTGACGGCGGCGAAGGTGGGTGCGGCCCCCTGGGCATCCGGTAGCCACGTGTGGAACGGCACCAGCGCCGACTTCACGGCAAAGGCCGAGAAAAAGGCGAGGAACATGAGGAGCTGCACCTTGGGCGAGAGCGTGACCTCACGCAGCGTATCCAGATGCAGCGTGGTCCCGCCACCGAGGTTCCATAGGGCGATGATCGCCACCAGCATGAGTAGCGAGCCCACGAGCGTGAAGAGCACGTAGCGCAGACTCGCTCGCGTGGTCCCCTCTGCCCCCCAGATCCCCACCAGCAGGTAGGTAGGGATGAGCATCAACTCCCACGCCAGATAGAACAGCAGCAGGTCGAGGGTGACGAACACCCCGATGAGCCCGCTGGTGAGCAGCAGGGCGAGTGCGCCGAAGGCGGGCGTTCGTACCCGCACATTGTTCCACGAGCCGAGAAGGGCAAGCGGCAGGACCAACGCCGTGAGCACCACCATGGGGAGCGACAACCCGTCGACGCCCACACTGAAAGTGGCGCCGATCTCCATGATCCATGGCAGATCGACGCGGGCCTGCCATCCGCGCTCGGTTGGGTCGAACACGCCCCACAGCGCAACGGCCAAGAGCACTTCCACGAGCAGGGCGCCCAGCGTCAACAGGCGTGCATCGGGGCCACCCGCCGACGGAGCACCACCGGCTTGCGAGCGGGTGACATCTCGGCCGAACAGCCGGACCAAGAGAGCGGCGACGACCGGCCACGCGAGCATGGCCGGAAGGACCCACTGGTCGACGCCGAAAGAAAGAAGGAGTTCGCGCATGGGTCAGCTGAGCGTGATGGCGGCGATGACGGCGAGTGCGCCAGCGGCGAGGAGCCACGCGTACTTCCCCACATCGCCGTCCTGCAGCCGCGTCCCCATGAAGGCCGCCGTCCGGGTCAGGAGTGATCCGCCGACACTGAACCCGCGATCCACCCCCTGTTCGACCCCGCGATCGAGGACGACGCTGGCGAGCGCCTGTACAGGCCGGACCACGAGGGCATCGACGAGCGCGTCGACCCCGTACGCGCGGGCGAGCAGGCTCGTATCCTCAGCCGAGTGCGCCTTGTCGGCCATTGGCTTCCGGAACAGCACGAAGGCGATCACCATGCCGAGCACGGCCACGCCCGTGGCGACCGCCACCAGTACCGTCTCCGTGGCGTGGTCGAGGTGACCGGTACCAGCGAGCATTTTGGCACTCGCGCCGGTGACCGGCGCCAGCCAGTGCTCGAGGAGCCCGGTGGGGCCGATCGGAATGAGCGTCGGCAAGTTGAGCCAGCCACCCGCGATCGTGAGCAGCGCAAGGACCAGTACCGGCGCGGTCATGATGGTCGGTGCCTCGTGCAACGCTGCGCGCTCATTCTCGCCGGTGCGGTTCTCGCCATAGAAGGCGAGGAGGAGCATGCGCGTCATGTAGATCGCGGTGAGCAGCGCCGTGACAATGCCGATACCGTACACGGCATACAGAACCGTCGACCCGGGGATGCCGAGGAGCGACGCACTCGCCAGCGGTGAGCCGTGCGCGCGGCTGAATACCGACGACAGGATTTCGTCCTTCGAGAAGAAGCCGGCAAGCGGCGGAATCCCGGCGATCGCGAGCGTGGCGAGCGTCATGGCGATCGCCGTGGCCGGCATGAACTTCGCGAGCCCACCCATGTTGCGCAGATCCTGGGGATCGTCGTGGCGATGAGTGTGGTGATACGCGTGATGCATGGCGTGGATCACCGACCCCGCCCCGAGGAAGAGCAGCGCCTTGAAGAAGGCGTGGGTGACAAGATGAAACACTCCTGCAGTGTACGCCCCCGCCCCCACGCCGATGAACATGTATCCGAGCTGCGAAACGGTGGAGTACGCCAGCACCTTCTTGATGTCCCACTGGCGGACGGCGATGGTGGCCGCGAAGAGCGCCGTGATCGCGCCGATCGCCGTCACCACCAATGAGGCCTCTGGCGCGCCGGCGAACACCGGTGCCGCCCGGGCCACGAGGTACACACCCGCCGTGACCATCGTCGCCGCATGAATCAGGGCGGACACGGGCGTTGGGCCGGCCATCGCATCGGGCAGCCAGATATACAGCGGCAGCTGTGCACTCTTGCCGGCGCAGCCGACGAAGAGGAACAGCGCAATCGCCAGCACGACCGGTGTGCCGGGCATGGTGGCCAGCACTGCATGCGCGCCGACGAAGTCGAGCTTCTGCGTCGTGGTCCAGATGAGGAACATCGCCACGAGGAACCCGAAGTCACCCACGCGATTCACGACGAACGCCTTCTTGCCGGCGTCGGCGTTGGCCTTCTCCGTGAACCAGAAGCCGATGAGGAGGTATGAGGCGAGGCCCACCCCTTCCCAGCCGACGAACATGACGGGATAGCTGCCTCCAAGCACCAGCACGAGCATGAACGCGACGAACAGATTGAGATACGCGAAATAGCGCGCGTACCCGGCGTCGTCACGCATATAGCCGATCGAGAACAGGTGGATGAGCGAGCCCACCCCGGTAATCACCAGTACCATGAGCATCGAGAGCTGATCGAGCTGGAAGCTCCAGTCCACGACCAGATTCCCCGTGGGCATCCACTGCCCGAGCGATACCACGGACGGTGCGGGTAAACCCACGCGCACGCGCATGAACAGCGCAGCGGCCACCGCGAACGCCGCAAGGATCACACCCGGCCCGACAAGCGTCACCAGCGGGTGACGGGCGGTGGTGGGCGCGTCATCACCCACTCCCCGGCGCGTCAGCGCAATGGTGCCGTTCACCACGAACCCGAGGAGCGGCAACAAAATGAGAATCGGCAGCAGAGACGCGATCATCCGCGGAGGCTCCGGAGTTTCGAAAGGTCCACCGTGCCGAAGTGCCGGAAGATCGAGATGATGATCGCCAATCCCAGCGCCGCCTCGGCCGCCGCGATGGTCATCACCATTACCACGAACACGTGACCAGTCACGTTGTGCAACTTGGCGAACGCCACGAAGCTCAGGTTCACGGCATTGAGCATCAGCTCGGCGCACATGAACAGAATGATCGCGTTGCGGCGTGTGAGCACCCCCACCACGCCGATCACGAATAGGATCGCGGAAACGACCAGGGCTTCGGTGATCATGCCTGCACCCGCTTCTTGGCGAGGAGTACCGCCCCCACCACCGCCACGAGCAATACGATGCTCGTCAGTTCGAAGGCCACGAGATAATCGGTGAAGAGCGAGGCGGCGACGGGTTCAACCACATTGTCGCTGGCCGGCGCAGCCGCGACGCGTGGCAACCGGTTGCGCTGCGCCACGAGAAGATTCGCGAGCAGCGCGATTCCCATCAGTCCGGCCCCCAAGCGGGCGCCCAGCGAACGCAAGTCGGTGATCTCGTTGCGCCCCAGGTTGAGGAGCATGACGACGAACACGAACACCACCATGATCGCGCCGGCGTACACCAGCACCTGGATCGCCCCGACGAAAGGCGCGTCAAGCATGACGTACAAACCCGCCAGGGCGAACATCACGTTCACCAGCCACAGCGCCGCCGGGACCGGATTCTTGCGCGTCACGAAGAGCACCGCCGAGACGATGGCCAGCAGCGCGAAGAGATAGAACTGGAACTCGAAGAAGCCGTTCATTCGCCCTTCGGGTCCGCAGGGTCCCACAACTCGCTCACCGGGTGTGTCTGCGCCGTGAGCCGCTCGAGGTCGTACACGAAGGAGGCGCGGTCGTACTCGGCGTTCTCGTAATGCCGACCGACGTGGATCGCCTCCTCTGGGCACACTTCCTGACAGTAGCCGCAGAAGATGCAGCGAAACTCGTCGATCTCGAACACGAGCGGATAGCGATTACCCTGCTCGTCCTCACCCGGTGTCAGCTTGATGCAGTTCGCCGGACACACGGTTGGACACAGCCCGCAGGCCACGCACTTCGCCTTGCCATCCTCGGTGGTGAGCATGCGGTGGGTGCCGCGCCAGCGCGGCGACAGATCCCACTTGGTCTCCGGATACTCCATCGTGACCTTGTGCGGATCCACCAGGTGTTTCAGCGTCACCGCCATTCCCTTGAGCGTCGAGCGCACGTAGCTCACCCGCTCGAGTGGCCGTTCCATGACCTTCACGCCGATGGCCATCAGTCGCCTCCCTCGGCGATCATCGTGGGCGGGACCGGTGCGCCAAGTGCAGCGGTCGGAGTGGAAAGTGAAGTCGCTGCGTGCACGTCGGGTGTGGCCAGTTGGCGCCGCGACAGGTCGAGGCCGCGGGCACGTAGCCGCTCGAGATCGGTGGGGCCCACGCGGGCGCTCGCCGGGCTGATCAGCTTGCCCCGATCGAGCCACGCGAGGAGGATGGCGATCAGCCCGACGTTCAGCCCGAGCAGCGCCAGCGAAAACAGCGGCCCGCGCGAAACGCCGAGCATGTCGAGACCGAGTGTCGCCGTGGCGATGATCACGATGTACGCCAAGGCAACCGGCAACATGACGCTCCAGCCGAGCGACATGAGCTGGTCATAGCGGAAGCGCGGCAGCGTCCAGCGCACCCACATGAACACGAAGATGAAGAAGCCCACCTTCGCGAGCATGGAGAGGAGCGTCGCGATGGTCTTCAGCCCCGTGAACGGGGGGGCGTTGTCCCACTGTGTGAACGGAATGTCCCATCCGCCGAAGAACAGCACCGCCGTGAGCCCGCTGACCGTGAGCATGTTGGCATACTCGGCGATGAAGAACATGGAGAACTTCATGCCGCTGTACTCGGTGTGGTAGCCGGCCACCAGTTCCGATTCCGCCTCGGGCAAGTCGAACGGCAGACGATTCGTCTCGGCGAATGCGGCGACCAGGAACGTAAACCATGCAATGGTGATCGATAGCACGTTCCAGCCCATCGACGCCTGCTGCTCCACGATGGCGCCGAGTGACACGTTGCCGGCGAGCAGCAGCACGGGAATGGTGGACATGCCCATCGCAATTTCGTACGACACCATCTGCGCGCTGGACCGCAAGCCGCCGAGGAGGGCGTACTTGTTGTTCGACGACCAGCCGGCCAGCACAATGCCGTACACGCCGAGCGACGAGATCGCGAGCGTGAAGAGGAAGCCCACCGGTACCGGGGCGATCGCCATGTCGATGAGCCCCCACGGCGTGGGGAGCGGGGCCGCGAATGGGATCACGGCCCACGTCATCATGGCCGGGATGAACGCCAGCGCCGGGGCGATGATGAAGAGCCACCGATCTGCGAACGGCGGATTCGTCTCTTCCTTCATGAAATTCTTGATACCGTCAGCGACGGGTTGCAGGATGCCGCCGGGGCCCGCTCGATTGGGCCCCCGACGATCCTGGAACCACGCAGCGAGCTTGCGCTCGAGGAGCGTGAGCAGCGCCACCGTGACCATGTACACGCCGAAGAACACCAGGATCTTCACGACACTCGCGGCGACGAACGTGCCCATCGCCTCAGGCGCTGCTTGCGGATTGGCACGCGGAAAGAGCGTCGCAATGTCGAGGGCCGCGAGAAGCGAAATGGGCATCAGGCGGTCACCTCGGCGGCCGGTACGCTCGGTGACTGTTCTACGATGGGAAGGCCACGCAGCCCCAGCGACTCGTAGTCGAGTCCTGCGAACTTCGGGTGGGTGGCCGCGAGCGCGGCGAACACTTCGTTCGGTACGAAGAACTGTCCGGCACCACCCACTGCCGTCAGCAGATCAGCGAGCACGTACCACGTCGGGCGCGCCACGCCGGGCGCCGTACGCGCCTGGAGGTACCGCTGTACGCGGCCGCGCAGGTTCGTGAAGGTGCCCTCTTCCTCCAACGTGTTGGTCATGGGGAGGACCACCGTGGCATGCTTGGCGACGAGCGCCGGTACGGTGGTGCCTACGAACACCAGCTGTGAGGCCGCGGCCAGCTCGGCCTCGCTGACTTCCGCCAACGCATCGCCCACGATGAGCAGCGCGTCGCCCTCACGCACGGCCGCGCCAATCGCCGGGACTTCCGCGAAGCCCAGTAGCCTCGCGCCGCTCGCGTTGGCGGCGCGTTCTTCACGCAGCGCGAGATCGGTGGCGCCGGGCAGCGGGATCGAGTTGCCACGTCCCACGCGGAATACTCCCTGCCCGTTGACCTGACCGATGATTCGCTCAAGCAGGAACAGCGATTCATTGGAAAGATTGGGAGAGGCGACCACGACCACGCGACGGCCCTCGACGGCACGCGCCGCGGCACTGATCGCTTCGTCCCACTCCGTCACCTGAAGCGTCGCCCCCGCACGAACCATCGGCTGGTCCGCACGATCGCGGCGGGCAAACTCGCGATAGGTCTGTCGACCCACCTCGCACATGTAATACTGGTTCACCGCGTCGTTCGGCCGCGGCTTGAGCCGCACCGGCACGTTGTCCCGGGTTTCGGCGACGGCGTTGCACCCCTGACTGCAACCGGTGCACACCGTGGCTGCCCGATCGAGTTCCCACGCGCGGGCCTTGTTGAGGAAGTCCTTACTCAACAGCGCGCCCACCGGACAGAGGTCGATGACGTTGCCGGCCCACGGATTGGTGAGATCGTGCCCTTCCGCCTTGCCGATGAAGGCGCGGTCTCCACGCTCCGAGACGTTGAGTACGGGCTCCTGCGCCACGTCTCCCATGAAGCGCACACAGCGCGTGCAGAGGATGCAGCGGTTCTGCACGTACAGCACGTCACCGCCGAAATCCTCCACGGGATTGAAACGCTTCGGCTCGCGATAGCGAGAGTCGGCGCGCCCCTCGGCAAACGCGTAGTCCTGCAGCTCGCACTCGCCTGCCTGGTCGCAGATGGGGCAGTCGAGCGGATGATTGATGAGCAGGAACTCGAGCACTCCCTTGCGCGCTTCGAGCGCCTTGGGTGAATGCACGTGCACCACCTGCCCTTCCATGACCGTGGTCGCACACGCCGGAGCAAGCTTGGGAAACTTCTCGACCTCCACGAGGCACATGCGGCACACGCCGGCCACCGGCAAACCCGGGTGGTAGCAATAGTGCGGTACGAGCACGCCCGCGGTCTTCGCGGCCTCGAGAATCGACGTGCCGTCCGGTACGGTGACCGGGCGCCCCTCGATCGTCAGGTTCACCATCTTCACGTCAGTCATGGTGCCCTCACGCCGCCGAGGCGCGCAGCGCCCCGGGTACGGTGACCTTCGACGGGTTCGCGGCGATCTTCGCCTCGAATTCGTGCCGGAACTTCTTGAGCCCAGACACCACCGGCGTGGCGCACGAGTCGCTCAGCACGCAGATCGTCTTTCCGCTCATATTGTCGGCGATCGACAGAAGCGTGTCGAGATCTTCCATGGTGCCTTGCCCGTCACGGATGCGCTCCATGATGCGCGTGATCCACGCCGTGCCTTCGCGACACTGCGAACACTGTGCGCAGCTCTCATGTGCATAGAAGCGCGTGAGGCGCGCGATCTGGCGCACCATGCACTGGCGGTCGTCGAATACGATCACGCCGCCGGAGCCCAGCATCGTCCCGGAGGCGACCATGCCCTCGTAGTCCATGATGGCATTCTCCGCTTCCTCGCGCGTGAGAATGGGCACCGAGGAACCGCCGGGGATAACCGCCTTGATCTCGCGGCCGGGCAACGGCCCGCCGCACAGATCGTACAGGAACTCCTTGAACGGAAAGCCGAGCGCGACCTCGTAGTTGCCCGGGCGCGAAATGTTGCCGCATACCGAGAACAGTTTGGTGCCGATGCTCTTGGGGTTGTCTGGACGTCCGAACTGCTTGTACCACTCCGCCCCGTTCTTCACGATGTACGGGACGGTGGTGAGCGTTTCGACGTTGTTGATCGTGGTGGGCTTGCCGAAGAGTCCTGCGACGGCCGGAAACGGCGGCTTGATGCGCGGATTGCCGCGGCGCCCTTCGAGCGAGTTCATGAGCGCGGTTTCCTCGCCGCAGATGTACGCGCCCGCCCCGCGGTGCACGTGCACGTCGACGCGCTTGCCACTGCCCATCGCGTTGGCGCCAAGAATGCCCGCGGCGTACGCGTCTTCTACCGCGCGGTTCACCTGCGTGATGGCTTCGGTGAACTCCCCGCGAATGTAGATGTAGGCCGTTTCGGCGTAGATGGCGTGCGCGCCGAGCGCCACGCCTTCGACGAGCCCGTGCGGCGTCCAGCGCATGATCTCGCGATCCTTGAAGGTGCCCGGCTCCGACTCGTCGCCGTTGCAGCAGAGGTAATGCACCTTGCCGTCGGGCTTCATGAACGACCACTTCATGCCCGTGGGAAACCCGGCGCCCCCACGGCCACGCAGGCCGGAGTCCTTCACAACGGTCTGGATTTCCTGCGGGTCCATGGCGAGCGCCTTCTGCAGCGCTTCATAGCCACCGCGCTGACGCCAGCCGTCGAGCGTGCGGGCACCGGCGTCGCCGAAATACTTCGACAGCACCGGTGTCTCACGCGGATGAGAGGGATGGGGATATCCCATTTACTTCAGCTCCGACAGGATCCGCGGCACCGACTCGGGCGTCACGGATTCGATGAAGTCGTTGTTGATCATGACGGGCGTGGCGAAGCCGCAGGCGCCCAGGCACTCCACCTCGATGACGGTATACTTGCCGTCGTCGCTGGTGAGACCGAGGTCGCCGCAGCCCGTGTGCTCGAGGAAGCTCTTCACCACATCCTCGGCGCCGCACACGTTGCACGGCGTGGTCGTGCACACTTGAATGAAGTGACGGCCGACCGGGTGCTGGTGGTACATGGTGTAGAAGCTCACCACGCCCTTGACGTAGGCCGGCGTGATCTCGAGCACCGCGGCCACTTCCTCGATGCCCTTTTCGCTCACCCACCCACGCGCATCCTGCAGCATCCAGAGTGCCGGGAGCAACGCCGCCTGTTTGGTGGGGTAGCGGGAGAGAATGACGTCGAGCGCTGCGCGGGTCTCGCCCACGAACACGGGCTCGTGCGGCTCATCGTGGTGATGGCCGTGCGGCGGGGCGGCCACAAGTGCGCCGCCGCTGGCAGAAGGGCCGTGGCTCACCGGTCGATCTCTCCCATCACGATATCGATGCTGGCATTGATGGCGATCACGTCGGAGAGGAGGTGCCCCTCCACCATCTTCGGAATCGCCGAAAGGTTCACGAACGACGGCGGACGAATGCGCCAGCGCACTGGCTTCGAGGTCCCGTCGCTCACGAAGTAGTAGCCCTTTTCACCCTTGGGGCTTTCCACCGCCACGTAGCACTCACCGGCAGGTGGACGCGGGCCTTCCATGACGAGCTTGAAATGGTGGATCATGCTTTCCATTTCGCTCGTCGCCTTGTGCTTGGGCGGTAGAATGAGGCGCGGATCGTCGATGTTCACGGGGCCGTCCGGCAGACGACGAATGGCCTGTTCGAGAATGCGCACGCTCTGCCGCATCTCTTCCACACGCACCAGGAAGCGATCGTACACGTCGCCCTGTGTTCCCACGGGCACGTCGAAGTCGTACGTCTCGTAGTCGAGGTACGGGAAGTCCTTGCGCACGTCGTAGGCCACACCGGACGCGCGCAGCATGGGGCCTGAAAGCCCCGCGTTCACGGCTTCCTGCGCGCTCATCGCACCGAGCCCCACGGTACGGCCGGCCCAGATCGCGTTGGTCTCGAGCATCCGCACCGACTCTTCGAGCGTTTTCGGGAAGTTTTTCACGAACGCCTTGAGTCCGTCGAGCCAGCCGTCGGGAATATCGGCCGCCATGCCACCCACACGCGTCGCGGTGGTCGTGAGGCGCGCGCCCACCCAAGCCTCGAGCAGGTTATAGACGTTCTCACGCTCCTGATACAGCCAGAGGAACGGAGTGAAGGCGCCGATATCGACCGATGTGGTGCCGAGCCACACGAGATGCGAAATGATGCGCGAGAGCTCCATGAGGATCACGCGCAGCACCTTCGTACGGTCGGTCATGCCCACGCCGAACAACCGCTCGGCGCCGAGCGCGAACGCCACGTTGTTTCCCGGCGAGTTGAGATAGTCCTCGCGATCAGTCCAGGGAATGATCTGGTTGTACTGGCGATACTCGCCGATCTTCTCGAAGCCGCAGTGCAGATACCCGATGTGCGGAATGCACCGCACGACGGTTTCGCCATCAAGCTCGAGGACGAGACGGAGCACGCCGTGCGTCGCGGGATGCTGCGGACCGATGTTGATCAACATGTGGTCCCCCTTGAGCTCGGGCTCCGGCGCCAGTACCGGCGCGCGCTCGAGCGACACGGCAGCCGAGCCTTGCGCCACGAGCGGGGCGCGCAGCGGTTGCCCCTGGGCGTCGAGGCCGCTCGTCCCGAGGGCCACTTCGATGGTGCGACGCATGCTCATTCGCCCTCCTCCAACTCGCCGTGCGCCGAGCGTTCGGCCAGGCGCGCCTTCATGTCTTCCGGCAACGACTGGAAGGCTTCGGCGATGGACAGTTCTTCCATGGAGTAACGGGCCTCGGGATCGGCGGCCAGCGCCTGCTTGAGCTGCTCGGCTCGTGAGAAGCGCCCACGCAGCGGGAAATCCTTCCGCAGCGGATGCCCTTCCTTGTACTGCTCCCACATCAGCAGCCGGCGCAAATCCGGGTGGCCTTCGAAGCGAATACCGAACATGTCGAAGCACTCGCGCTCGAGCCAATCAGCACCGCTGTAGATGTCGATCACGCTGGGCACCCAGAGGGGGCCACGCTTGGGCAACTCCACCTTGAGGCGGAGGAATCGCCGATGGCCAAGCGCCCGCAGGTGCCACACTACCTCGAGCGGACGCGCGCCATCGCGATACTCGACGGCCGTGATGTCCACGAGGTAGTCGTACCGCTCGCTGGGCTCGTCGTGCAGAAACTGGACGACGTCGTGCAGCGCGTCACGGGTCACGAACACCGTGGTCTCACCCCAGACCACCTCGGTCCGCACGACCGCGGCGCCGAAGCGCGAGGCGAGGACCGCGGCGGTGGGGTTGGCGGGTGCGCCAGTGCGCGGCACGTTCACTGGCGTAATGGGGGCGCCGTTCGTGTCCGACGCCACGGCAGCCATCACCACGGGGGTGACCGCTGCGTCCTGGGGAGTGGGAACGGGGGCGGTCACGGCGTCGATCGCGTCTGATGCACGGAGTTACCGAAGGGCTCCGACAATTCGTCGATGCGCGACGGCGGGATGTACAGCTGACTCGTGGGGTCGGGCTCGATCTCCACGTGCCGGCTGCTATCGCGGAGGCGCTCCTGCATCACCTTCTTCTGCAGCATGATGATGCCGTGCATCAACGCTTCGGGGCGTGGTGGGCAGCCGGGCACGTACACGTCGACCGGAATGATCGTGTCGATACCCTGCACCACGGCGTAGTTGTCGAACATGCCGCCGGTGGATGCACAGGCGCCCATGGAGATGACCCACTTCGGCTGCGGCATTTGCTGGTAGATGCGGCGCAGCACCGGCGCGAGCTTGAGCGGCACGCGGCCGGCGCAGAGCAACACGTCGGCCTGCCGCGGCGAGTAGCTCAGGCGCTCCATGCCGAACCGCGACAGGTCGAACCGGCTGGCGGCCGTCGCCATGAATTCAATGGCGCAGCAAGCCGTACCGAACGGCATCGGCCACAACGAGCCGGCGCGCGCCCAATTGACGAGAAAATCGAGGCGAGTCGTAACCCACCCGTCCTGTGAGCCGGGATCGACCTGCACGAGGCGCGAATCAGCGGCGGGGGTCAGTCCCACGTGAGCGCTCCCTTCTTCCAGACATAGATGAAGCCGACCACCAGAATGGCGGCGAATACGAGCATTTCTGCGAGGCCGAAGAAGGACAACTGGCCCGCGGGACAGGCGTTGGCCACGAGGGGGACGTGGCAGGACAACTGCCGGTAGTGGACGCCCCACGGGATCATGAACACCGTCTCGATATCGAAGACGATGAACAGCATGGCGACGAGGTAGAACTTGACCGAGAATCGCTCGCGGGCGTCGCCCAAGGGGCTGATGCCGGACTCATAGGGCTGCGACTTGACCGCGGTGGGCTGCGGTTTGGTCGTGAGGTGCGCGATGCCAAGAATGAGCACCGCGTTGAGGATCACGAAGCCGAGCAGCAGCAGGACCGGCAAGTATGTACGTAGCATCGCGGTGCAGCAGGGATCCGACAGCTCACGAAGGGGGAGTGGACTTCGTGAAAGAATTCACAAACCAACTGTGGAGAAGGTACCAAAGGGACCAGAATCCCTCAACAGCATGCGGAAGTGTTTTTACATGAAGTAACCGGCCAACCTGTTTTGGCAGGATTCTGCTTCGGCAGCCGCGATATTTGGCAGTGTCTGGCGTTGCGGCTAACTTCGTCGGGGCGCCTCGGTGATCGGTATCCCGGGGAATCTGGACCGACCGGTCCGAATTGTCTCTTCACCATTTCGCACCGTTTACCTCATGGGGCTCTGCTCAGACCGCTGGATTACGCGCATGGCGCGTGAGCACGGCATGATCGAACCGTTCGAAGACCGTCAGGTTCGCCAGGGTGTGATTTCGTATGGCGTGAGTTCGTACGGGTACGACATGCGCGTGGCGTCCGAGTACCGGATCTTCACGAATGTCCTGAGCTCCGTCGTCGATCCGAAGGAGTTCGACCCGAAGAGCTTCGTGGAGTTCGAGGGTGATGTGTGCATCGTGCCCCCCAATTCGTTCGCGCTCGCGCGCAGCGTCGAGTACTTCCGCATTCCGCGCAACGTGTTGACGCTGACGGTGGGCAAGAGCACCTATGCCCGCTGCGGCATCATCACGAACGTCACGCCGTTCGAGCCGGAATGGGAAGGGTACGTGACGCTCGAGATCTCGAACACCACGCCGCTGCCGGCGAAGATCTACTCGAACGAAGGTATCGCGCAGGTGGTGTTCTTCACGGGCGACGAAGACCCGGAAGTGAGCTACGGGGACAAGAAGGGGAAGTACCAGGGACAGCACGGCGTGACCCTGCCCCGCATCTGACCGCTCGCTGCTGAGATCTGAGAGTCCAGATTTCAGAATCGAAGGGTGAGATGAAGAGGAGAGCCCGGATAGAAGCGAGACGTCCGCGGTCCAGACGTGAGAAGTCAGGATCAACGCACTGACTTCTTACCTCGAGACAGCGGACCTCTCGCTTCTATCCGGGCTCAATTCTTGGTCTCACGCATCAACTCGCAGGCTCCAGCTTCGAGCCTGAGCTCTGCAGGGTCAGCCGCCGGCGTAGACGTAGCGGCATCCCCGCTCTTGCGCTTGCTGCAGCGTCACGATCATGGCCGGCACCACTTCCACGCCCGGCAACAGGTTGGCGCGCGCTTCGTCGCCGAAGGCGGTGGTGCGCTCGCGATCGGCGCGCAGCTCGGTTGGCAGAAAGCGGCCACCAGAGGCGCGGATGGAGTTCGCGCAGGCCAGGAGAATCACGCGACGCGACGTGAGCGTGGTGATGGCCTCCTTCATCGGGCTGCGTGCACTCGGCATGCCCATCACGTCACCGATGCTCGGGTACTTCGCCCACAGCGCATCGTTGAAGAACCAGCCGATCGACCGTCCGTTGAGCCCGACGATCACGGTGCAGTCCTTCTCCCAAATGCCGTACGTCGTCTTCTGCGTATCGAGATACGTCTGCGCCCAGCGCAGGGCCAATCCCTCGGTGGGCATGTGCGAGTGAAAGACGACCTTGTGCGTGCCGGTGACCCGCTTCATCCACGGGTCTTCGATGGCGACGATCGCTGTGTCGGCGCTGGCCGTAGCGGCCGCGGCCGTGTGGGTCGGGAGCAAGCCGACGGCAGCGCCCAGGGCGGCGAGGCGGCCGAGAAAATCGCGACGGGCACTATTGGGTGTCATGGGGCGAGAGAGTCGGGGGACACGCGGCGGCGAAGGAGGGGGCGTGAGGGCGGCAGTGGTTTGCCGGCACGACGCGCGGCGGTCGTGGCATAGGCGACATCAGCCGGCGGATCCCCTCGAGGCCAGTCGCGCTCTTTGCCGGGGTGATCCTGCCGCGCTCGGGTGAGTACGTAGGCGGCGATGTCAGCCGCGCCCTGTGACGACAGGGTGTCGCTGCCATCGTAGGGCATGTTGTGCTTGAGGAACGTAGCCAGGGTAAACTGCCGCGCCATCCCGGCCCCGATGGAGTAACTGCCAGCCCCCCATACGGCCGGTGCATTCATGGCCCGTATCCCCTGCCCGTCCGGTCCGTGGCATCGCGCGCAGGTGCGCGCGTAGCCGCTACGGCCGCGCGGTACGTTGCCAGCGAGCTTCACGGTGTCCACGACGTCATGTCGAGGCGATGCGTTGAGCGTCGCGATGTAGGCCACCATGTCGCGCATGTCGCGAGAATTCTCATGCACCATGCGCCCAGCGAGACTCCGTGCGATGCATTCGTTGATGCGTCGTGCGAGCGTCTCCTCGTATCCCGGCCGGCTGCGATAACGAGGATATCTCGCCGCCGTCCCCGTCCATGGCATGGCCCGGCCTCGGGTGCCATTGTCGAGATGACAGCTCACGCAGCGCAGGCCGTTGCCGCTGTTGGCGGGCAACGAATCGCGGAAGTTGATGAGCAAGGCCAGCCCGCGCGCCGCGTCACCAGACTGTGCACGCACCACGACCGGAGCCGACAGCAGCAACAGGAGCGAAAACGCGCGCAGGAAAGGCACCATGCGCTGAATATGCGCCCTGGAGAATCGGGCATCAATGAAAACGGGCGAAGCCGAAGCCTCGCCCGTGTTCATGAACACCAAGAGCTGCCAAACCGCGATGGTCAGCCCGACCCGGCGACCGCGCGCGGCTCCTGCCGCTTGGCGCTCGCCACGAGATAATCGCGGTTCATCTGCTTGATTACGTCGATGCTGATCTCCTTCGGGCAGGCTTCCTGGCACTCGCCAGCGAGCGTGCAGTGGCCGAACCCCTCGAGATCCATCTGCTCTACCATCGCCAGCGCGCGCTTGTCACGTTCCGGCTGACCCTGCGGCAGGTTCCCAAGGTGCGAGATCTTTGCGCCGGTGAACAGCGACGCCGACGCATTGGGGCACGCCGCCACGCAGGCGCCGCAGCCGATGCACGCCGCCGAATCCATCGCCTCATCGAGCACGTCCTTGCCGATGAGGATGGCGTTGGCGTCACGCGCACCGCCCGTGTTCACCGATACGAACCCGCCCGACTGAATGATGCGGTCGAACGAGCCACGGTTCACCACGAGGTCCTTCACGATGGGGAACGATGAGGCCCGCCACGGCTCGACGGTAATGATGTCACCGTCCTTGAACGCCCGCATGTGCAACTGGCACGTGGCCGTGCCCTTCCACGGTCCGTGCGCCTGCCCGTTGATCATCATCGAGCACGAGCCGCAGATGCCCTCACGGCAATCGTGGGCGAAGGCGACCGGCTCCTTCCCCTCGATCGTGAGCTTTTCGTTGAGCATGTCGAACATCTCGAGGAACGACATGTCGGCGCTCACGCCATCGAGATCGTACGTCTCCAGCTTGCCGGGGGCCTGCGCCGCCGGCTGACGCCAGACGTTGAGTGTGACCTTCATTACTTGTAGCTCCGCGTGGAGAGGTGCACGTTCTCGTACACCAGCGGTTCCTTGTTGAGGATCGGATCCTTGCCTTCGCCGGCGTATTCCCAGGCCGCGACGTACGCGTACTCGTCGTCGTTACGCTTGGCTTCGCCCTCTTCCTGGTACTCCGTGCGGAAGTGACCGCCGCACGACTCCTCACGATCGAGGGCGTCGCGGCACATGAGCTCACCGAGTTCGATGAAGTCGGCCACGCGACCGGCCTTCTCGAGCGACTGGTTGAGCGAGTCGCCGCTGCCGGGCACGTTGACGTTCTCCCAGTACTCCTGCTTGAGCGTCTGAATGAGACCGATCGCCTTCTTGAGCCCCTCGCGATCGCGCGCCATGCCGCAGTAGTCCCACATCACCTTGCCGAGTTCCTTGTGGAAGGAGTCGACGGTGCGCTTGCCCTTGATGCTGAGGAACGTGTTCTGGCGGTCACGCACCGCCTGCTCCGCCGCGCGGAACTCAGCCTGCGTGTTGTCGACCTTGTCCAGCTTGGTGCTGGCGAGGTAGTCGCCGATCGTGTACGGCAGCACGAAGTAGCCGTCGGCCAGCCCCTGCATGAGTGCCGAAGCCCCTAGACGGTTGGCACCGTGATCGGAGAAGTTGGCTTCCCCAGCCACGTGCAGGCCCGGGATCGTGCTCATGAGGTTGTAGTCCACCCACAGACCGCCCATCGTGTAGTGCACGGCGGGGTAGATGCGCATCGGCTGCTCGTACGGATTCTCGTCCGTGATGCGCTGGTACATGTCGAACAAGTTCCCGTAGCGTTCGGCGATGGTCTGCTTGCCGAGGCGCTTGATCGAGTCGCTGAAGTCGAGGTATACGCCGAGACCGCCGGGACCCACACCGCGGCCATCGTCGCAGGCTTCCTTGGCGGCGCGCGACGCGATGTCACGCGGCGCGAGATTGCCGAAGCTCGGATACTTGCGCTCGAGGTAGTAGTCGCGCTCCGACTCGGGAATCTGCGACGGTGCCCGCGTGTCCCCCTGCTTCTTCGGCACCCAGATACGGCCGTCGTTGCGCAGCGACTCCGACATGAGCGTGAGCTTCGACTGATGCTCACCGCTCACCGGAATGCACGTGGGATGAATCTGCGTGTAGCAGGGATTCGCGAACGCCGCGCCCTTCTTGTGCGCGCGCCACGTGGCCGTCACGTTCGAGTACATGGCGTTCGTGCTCAGGTAGAACACGTTGCCGTACCCGCCCGTGGCGAGGACCACCGCGTCGGCCGCATGCGACGTGATCTTGCCCGTGAGCAGATTGCGCGTGACGATGCCGCGCGCGTGGCCATTGACCACCACCAGTTCGAGCATCTCCTCGAAGGTGTGCATCTGCACCTTCTTGAGCCCGACCTGGCGCTCGAGCGCCTGGTAGGCGCCAAGGAGCAGCTGCTGCCCCGTCTGTCCGCGCGCGTAGAAGGTGCGCGACACCTGCGCACCGCCGAAGGAGCGGTTCGCAAGCAGGCCGCCGTACTCGCGCGCGAAGGGCACGCCCTGCGCGACGCACTGGTCGATGATGTTCACCGACACCTGCGCGAGGCGGTACACGTTCGCCTCACGGGCGCGGAAGTCGCCGCCCTTGATCGTGTCGTAGAACAGACGGCGCACCGAGTCGCCGTCGTTCTGGTAGTTCTTGGCCGCGTTGATGCCGCCCTGCGCCGCGATCGAGTGCGCGCGACGCGGCGAGTCGTGGAACACGAAGCAGGACACGTTGTAGCCCAGCTCCGCCATCGTGGCGGCCGCCGACGAGCCGGCCAGGCCGGCGCCGACGACGATCACGTGATGCTTCCGCTTGTTGGCGGGGTTCACGAGCTTCATCGAGAAGCGGTGCTGGTCCCACTTCTGCTCGAGGGGACCGCTGGGGATCTTGCTGTTCAGATCGAGCATGTCAGTGCGTCTCCGCCGCGGCCGTGGTGGTTTCTGCAGCGCTTTCCTGCAGCGCGGGCGCTTCGGGGAAGAGGCCGGCCATGGAGGCGACCGGAATGGCGATGAAGCCGCCAGCGACGACGATCGCCAGCGCGAGCGCGAGCGTGCGCTTGAGCGGCTGCCTGGCCGGACGTGCCGCCCCGAGGGTACGGACCGCCGCCCACGTACCGTGGAACAGGTGCAGTCCCAGCGCCGCCATCGCGAGAATGTAGAACGCCGCCACCGCCGGATTGGACAGGCCGATGCGGACGTTGTTGTACGGGTCGAGGTGCGTGAACTGCGGGTGCACCGTCCCCAGCGTCATGTGCAGGATGTGAAAGACGATGAACGCGAGGAGCAGCACGCCGCCCCACCGGATCGTCTTCGCCGCGAACGTGGTCACCTGCGGCCGACGCACGGCGTAGGCGTCGGGACGCGCCGCACGCGAGATCATGGTGAGCTGATAGGCCGCCGTGGCGTGCAGCGCGACGGCCGCGAGCAGACCGAGACGGATGGCCCAGAGCAGCGGCATGCTCGTCCGGAGCAGCAGGGCGTAATCGTGCATCGCCCCCTGCCCCTTGAACATGAGGAAGTTGCCCGACATGTGGCCGAGGACGAACAGGATCCCGATGATCCCCGTCACAGCCATCACGATCTTCTTGCCGATCGTGCTCTGCCAGAAACGCGAGAGTGCGTACATAGGTGGGGTGAGAAAGAAGAAACCGGCGCAGTCACCGTGGTGAGCGCGCCGGTTCCGTCAGGATCAGAGGGAGAGGATCGACATGGGCTCGCGCACGGCCTGCGCCGACTTCTCGAGCGCCGCGCGCTCGTCGGCCGTGAGCTCGATCTCGAGCACCTTTTCGAGGCCGTTCTTGCCCAGCTTGCACGGGACACCGAGGAAGAGGCCGGACATGCCGTACTCACCCTCGAGCCATGCCGCGCACGGCAGGATGCGCTTGCGGTCGTGCACAATCGCGTCGACCATCTCGACCGCGCCCGACGACGGCGCGTAGTACGCCGATCCCGTCTTGAGGTACTTCACGATTTCGGCACCGCCGTCACGCGCGCGCTGCACGATGCCGGCGAGCTGCTCTTCACCCATCAGCTGGCGAATGGGGATCCCACTGATCGTGGTGTACGACACGAGCGGCACCATGGTGTCGCCGTGGCCACCCAGCACCATCGCCTGGATGTCGCGCACTGATACGTCGAGCGCTTCGGCGATGAAGGAACGATAGCGCGCCGTGTCGAGCACGCCGGCCATGCCGATCACGCGCTCGCGCGGGAAGCCGGTGACCGCCTTCGCGACGTAGCACATCACGTCGAGCGGGTTGGACACGACGATGACGATCGCGTTCGGCGACGTGGCCTTGATCTGCTCCGCCACCGACTTGACGATGCCGGCGTTGGTGTTGAGCAGGTCGTCGCGCGTCATGCCCGGCTTGCGGGCAATACCGGCGGTGATCACCACGATGTCCGAGCCGGCCGTCTCTTCGTACCCGTTGGTGCCGATGACGCGCGTATCGAAGCCTTCGACCGGCGCCGATTCCCACTGGTCGAGTCCCTTGCCCTGCGGGATGCCGTCGACGACGTCGACCATCACCACCGTGCGCCCGAGCGACTTCTCGGCGATGCGCTGCGCCGTCGTGGCGCCCACGTTGCCTGCGCCTACGACCGTGATCTTGTTGACCATGTTGTGCCGGATCTCCGAACGGCTTTCGAAGCGAAATACTGCTGCGTTTAAGTGGGGAGAACGCCGCGCGCCAGCGAAAATCCTGTTAGCCGGTTAGTACAGCGCGACGATCAGGGAGTGTCGTTTTCGCAACATAGAGCGCTGCACACACGCGAGCAATGCGGACGCAACAGTCCGATCGGCGACCGGGGCTCAGCCGCCGACTTCGCTGAGGGCACGAAGACCGCCGACCCGCATCTGCAGCAGGTCGTGCTCCTTGGGCTTCTCCGCGAGGGCCTTCACGAACAGGGGCTCGAGCGGCTCGCCACGCCGGAGCGCGTCGCGCAGCGGCACCTCATGGTCGCCAAAGAGGCAGGTCCGGAGGCGGCCATCCGCGGTGAGGCGCACCCGGTTACAGGTCGAGCAGTACGTGTGCGTCATTGGCGTGATGACCCCGATGGTGCCGGGGGCGCCCGCAAACCGATGGTAGACCGCCGGACCGTTGCCGCGCGACGGACCGCTGTCCGGCTGCAACACGCCCACCCTCTGAACCTGCGCCAGCACTTCGGCGCTGGGGACCACGTGATCCCAGGTGAGCTCGCGCAGCTCGCCCACCGGCATGAGCTCGATGAAGCGCACGTGCCACGGGTGCTCAAGCGTGAGGCGGGCGAAGTCAGCCACCTCGTCGTCGTTGATGCCGCGCATCACGACCACGTTGATCTTGATCGGGCCGATGCCCGCGTCCTCGGCCGCCTTGGCGGCGGTCACGAGGTCGAAGCCGAGGTCCCTTCGGGCAATACGTACCACGCGCTCGGCGCGGAGCGAGTCGGCGCTGATATTCACGCGATCGAGGCCGGCCTCGGCCAGTTCCGCGGCCATCTGCGGAAGCTTTACGCCGTTGGTGGAGAGGGCGATGTCCTCGATCCCCTCGATCGCCTTCAGTTGGCGGACGAGTGAGGCGAGCTCTGGACGAATGGACGGCTCGCCCCCCGTGATGCGGAGCCGCTTGAGCCCGAGCGGTGCCAGTTGCTGCACGATCGCCGTGATCTCCTCGTAGCGCAGGATGTCCTGCTTGGGGAGCCACGGTAGCCCTTCCACGGGCATACAGTACTGGCAGCGGAAATTGCAGCGATCGGTGATGGAGATCCGGAGATACTCGATGCGCCGGCCAAATTGGTCGAGCATCAGGCCGGCTCCGCAGCTGGACGCACGGTGCCACCCTTGGTGGGATCGACCCATGCCCGCTCCCCATCGAGGTAGTGCTCACGCTTCCAGATGGGCACCCGCTGTTTGAGGGACTCGATGATGGCGCGTGCGCCGTCAAGAGCGGGGCCTCGGTGGGCGTGCGCGGCCACGATGGCCACACTCACGTCGCCGATGGCGAGGGTGCCGATACGATGTTCGATCGCCACGCGCAGCCCCGGCGTGCCGTCACACACTTCGCGGGCCACCGCGGCCAGTTCACTCGCCGCCATGCCTTCGTAGGCCTCGTACTCCATCCCGCTGACCGCGCGCCCGTCATTGAGGTCGCGCACGGTGCCGAGGAACACCGACAGCGCGCCCACGCCGGCCGCCTGGGCAACGGCGATGAGATGCGACACGTCGATGGGCGCCGTGACGACGGCCGAATGCAGCAGCCCGCTATCGCTTGAGGAGTACGACATGTCTCAGCCTCCGGCGACCGGGGGGATGAGCGCCACCTCGTCCTGGCTCTGGATGAGCTGCGCGTAATCGACGAACGCGTGGTTCACGGCCACCAGCGGCCTCGGGGGGAGGCGGTCGCCACCCGGAAGGCCGCGAATGGCGGCCACCAGATCGGTTACCGCGCAGGGCGCCGATACCGGCACGTCGAGGCGCCGTGTACCGAACGCATCGGCGTAGGAGGCAAAGAGGAGGACGGGGACGGTCATGGCTTGGGCAAGATAGCACACGGGCCGCTGGAAGGTTCGATGGTCGGCTGGTGCACGCCAAGGCTGAGATACGCAAAACCCCCGACCGTGAAGTCGAGGGTCAGGCACCACTGCAGCGGGCGGCGGCTAGCCGCCCGGACCGGTTCAATCGTCGGAATCGTCGTCGTCGAGGAGGTGCTCCTCGATGCCGGCCACCATGGCCCGCAGCTCCTTGCTCGGCTTGAACACCGGTACCGGGCGCGCCGACACCTCCACCGGAGAGCCCGTGCGCGGATTGCGCGCCATGCGGGTCTTGCGCTGGCGGATTTTGAAGGTGCCGAAGCCTCGAACTTCGATGTTCTTCTGCTCCTGCAGCGCTTCCTTTATGGCATCGAGAAACGCATCCACGACGCGCGCGCAGTCCTTCTTGGAGATGGTCGGACCGGCAGTGCGGGCGATACGAGCCGTGACGTTCTCGACCAGATCGGCTTTGGTCATGTTGCGGGGGAGAAATTCGGAGCAGAAACGCCACGGGCACCAAGCCACGGCTCGGTGCCCGCGAAGCATTGCGATGCGATAGTATGGCCTTAGTGCTTATCAGTCAAGCGTTTGGGCCATCTCACCCACGACGATTTCTCAGAGCCGTGAGAAACTGGTCGAACAGGGGGACCGCGTCGTGCGGTCCCGGGGCGGCTTCCGGATGGTACTGGACGGCGAACACGGGGAGGGTCTTGTGCTTGAGTCCTTCGACCGTGCCGTCGTTGAGATTGATATGCGTGACGGCCAGATCCGGTGCCCCCTCTACGCCTTCGGGGGAGCCCACCACGGCGAAGCCATGGTTCTGGGAGGTGATGAGCACCTGCCCCGTTTCGAGGTCCTTCACGGGCTGATTCCCACCGCGGTGGCCGAACGGCATCTTGGCCGTGTGCCCGCCGAAAGTGATGCCGAGGAGCTGGTGGCCCAGGCAGATGCCGAACATGGGGATGCGCTGCTCGGCGATGCGCTTGATCGCGGCCGGCGCATAGGTGACCGCCTCCGGGTCACCTGGGCCGTTCGACAGGAATACGCCATCCGGATTCATGGCCAGCACCGCGTCGGCGGGGGTGGCCGACGGAACGACGGTGACCCGGATTCCATGCGCATCGAACAGGCGCAGGATGTTGCGCTTGATGCCGTAGTCGTAGGCGACGATGTGGAACGGGGCATCGTCCTTGCCCCACGCGTACGGCTCGCGGGTTGACACCACGGAAGCCAGATCGAGCCCGGCCATGCTGGGGCACGCGTCGAGCGCCGCGAGGGCTTCCTTTGTCGGGGCCTCGCCCGCGCCGATGACGCCGCGCATGACCCCCCCGTTGCGGAGGTGCTTGGTGAGGCGGCGGGTGTCGACCTCGGTGAGGACCGGCACATTGCCGGTTGCGAGCCACTCGGGCAGGCTGCCGCTGGCGCGCCAATTCGAGAAGGTCGGCGAAAGCTCCCGGCAGACGACGCCGGCGACCTGCGGGCGGGCCGACTCGGGATCTTCGGTGTTGACGCCGTAGTTGCCGATCTGGGGCGCCGTCATGACGACGATCTGCCCGCGGAACGACGGGTCGGAGAACGTTTCCTGGTAGCCCGTCATGTTCGTGGTGAACACGACCTCGGCTACCGTGGGGCCGGGCTCACCGACGAGCCGGCCGAGAAAAAGGGTTCCGTCCTCGAGGAGGAGGAACCCCTTTGGAGGCAACGTGGTCACCGAGGCCTTACTGCTTGGCGGGCGCTGCCGGCGTTGCCGGAGCGGCCTGCTGCGTCAGCGGGGCGGCCGGTGCGGCGGCGCCGTTGCTGGGGCCAGGCGCGCTTGGCGCCGCGGCCGGCGCGGCGAGCTTGTCGAGGACCGACTTCGGCGCAGCGGCGCGGCTCGACATGATCTGCAGGATGAAGGCGAGCACCAGGAAGATGCCGCCGCACCACCACGACGCCTTCGTGAGCAGGTTGCCGGCCTGACGGGAGCCGATCACCGAGTCCGCCGACGAGCTCGCGCCGCCGAAGCTGGCTGCAAGCCCGCCGCCCTTGCCCGACTGAAGAAGGACCGCCGCCGCAAGCACGAGGGCGTCGAGGATAAGCAGAGTCAGGAGGAACGTGTACATGTCGCGGAGACGGAAAACCGGTCGAGAAACCGTAAGGGGTGGCAGCAGGGAGTCCGCTGCAGCCTCGTAAAATCGCCGAGTGATGCGGCCGGGGCAAGTGCTTGAGTGATCAGCGCTTGCCCCGGTTGGGCCGAACGGGGGCCCAAAGAGGACTCAGGCGCGGACGATACCCGCCCAGCTGTCGGCGTCGAGGGACGCGCCGCCGACGAGCAGACCGTCCACGTCCGATGCCGCCAGCAGCTGCGTGGCGTTGCCCCGGTTGACTGAGCCGCCGTACAGGATGGGAATCCCCGCGCCCGCCCGCTCGCCCACCCGCGATATCAGCGCCTGACGCAGCACGCCGTGGATTTCGCTGGCGTCCTCCGGCGTGGCCGTACGTCCGGTGCCGATGGCCCACACCGGTTCGTACGCCAGCATGATGGTCGCGACCTGGGCGTCGTCGAGCTCGGCCAACCCAGCGCTCAGCTGGCGTTCCACCACTTCGGCGGTGCGTCCCGCTTCGCGCTCCTCGAGCGTCTCGCCTACGCAGAGCATGGGTGTGAGCCGCGCCTGTGCGATGAGGGCCATCTTCTTTGTCGTCATCGCGTCGGTTTCTCCGAACACGTGTCGACGTTCGGAGTGGCCCACCAGGACCACGCGAGCCCCCACGTCACGCGCCATGAGCACGGAGTTCTCCCCGGTGAAGGCGCCCTGGGCTTCGGAGTGCACGTTCTGGACTCCCACCCAAACTTCGGGACGATCCTTGAGGCCGTCGACCACCGTCGTGAGTGTGATCGCCGACGGGAAGAAGACCAGCGTGCGCTCATTCAGCTTCGGGACCTGAGCGAGGAAGCGCTGGAGAAAGGCGCGCGCATCGCTCGGCGTGTGATTGAGCTTCCAGTTCGCCGCGATTACCGGCTTGAGATGCATGAGAAAATCCGAATGAATGAGCGGAGTTCAGCGCGCGTCGAGGGCGCTGACCCCGGGGAGGTCCTTCCCTTCCAGAAACTCGAGTGAGGCGCCACCACCGGTGGACACGTGGCTCATCTGCGATTCGAGCCCGGCTTCGGCCACCGCCGCCGCACTGTCGCCCCCGCCGATGATGGTGGTCGCGCCGTTGGCCGTCGCTTTCGCCATCGCCTCGGCCACGCCGTGCGTCCCCGCGTCGAACGGCGGCTTCTCGAACACGCCCATGGGGCCGTTCCAGAGCACCGTCTGCGCGCCTTCCACGAGCGCACGATACTGCGTCACGCTCTTTGGACCGATATCGAACATCGCCTGTCCGGCCGGAATCGCGTCGCGATCCACGGCCGTTGCCTGTGCCCCGGCATCCATGGCCGGCGCGATGGTGGCGTCGATCGGTAGCACGAGCTTGCCGCCGGCACGCGCCAGCAGATCCTTGGCCATATCGAGACGGTCGGGTTCGACGAGCGAGTTACCCGTCTCGAAGCCCATGGCCTTGAAGAACGTACAGGCCATGGCCCCACCGATGAGTAGCGTGTCGACCTTGGGCAGCAGCGCTTCTACCACGTCGATCTTGCCGGAGATCTTCGAGCCACCAAGGATCGCGACGAAGGGCCGCTGCGGGTTCGCGAGGGCGCCACCCAGGTACGCCAGCTCCTTCTCCATCAACAGTCCGGCCACGGCCGGGCGGCAAAACTGTGCCACCCCTGCGGTGCTCGCGTGCGCGCGATGGGCGGCACCGAAGGCATCGTTCACGTAGAAATCGCCAAGCTGGGCCATCTGCTGCGAGAGTGCCTCGTCGTTCTTCTCCTCACCCGGGAGGAAACGCGTGTTCTCGAGCAGCAGCACTTCGCCCACGGCGAGATTTCGCGTCGCGGCCACGGCGCGCTCGCCGACGGTCACGTCGAGAAAGTGCACGGGACGCGGCAGCAGTTCCTTGAGACGCGCGGCAACCGGGGCCAGCGAATACTTCGCCTCGGGCGCGCCCTTGGGGCGGCCGAAATGCGCGAGCAGCACGACACTCGCGCCCCCGTCGAGTAGCGTCGTGATGGTCGGCAGCGCGGCGGTGATGCGCGTGTCGTCGGCGACCTTGCCGGCCTCGTCGAGTGGCACGTTGAAATCGACGCGCACGAGCGCCCGCTTGCCTTGCAGGTCGGCGGGCGTGAGGTCACGAATGGTTTTGGTGGTCATCGAACTCGGAGCGGATCGGGAAACAAAGAAAACGACCCACGCCGAGGTCGAAACGATCTCGGCGTGGGTTGTTCAACAGACAGCCGGTCTCAGAGACGCGAGCCCACGAAACGCAGCAGGTCGACGCAGCGCGAGGAATAGCCCCACTCGTTGTCGTACCAGCCGGAGATCTTCACCATGCTGCCGTTGATGACGATCGTGCTGCCGGCGTCGAGCGTGCACGAATACGGGTTGCCGATGTAATCCACCGAAACGAGCGGCTCGGTGCTGTAGCCGAGGATTCCCTCGAGGGCCCCGCTCTCCGACGCCGCCTTGAACGCCGCATTCACTTCGTCCTTCGTGACCGGGCGCTCCACGACACACGTGAGGTCGGTGAGCGACACATCGGGCGTGGGCACGCGCACGGCGATGCCGTCGATCTTCCCCTTCACTTCCGGAATCACGAGCGCCGTAGCCTTGGCCGCGCCGGTCGTGGTGGGGATCATGCTCACAGCCGCGGCACGCGCACGACGCAGGTCCTTGTGCGGCAGGTCGAGAATCGACTGGTCGTTCGTGTAGCTGTGGATGGTCACCATCGAGCCGTGGACAAAGCCGAACGACTCGCGAATCACCTTCACCATGGGGGCGAGGCAATTCGTGGTGCACGAGGCGTTGGAGATGATGTGATGCGACGACGGATCATACTTGTCGCTGTTCACGCCCATCACCACGGTGATGTCCTCGTTGGTCGCCGGGGCGGAGATGATCACCTTCTTCGCGCCGCCTTCGATGTGTTTTACGGCATCCTTGGCGTCCGTGAAGCGGCCGGTCGATTCGAGCACGATATCGACGCCGAGGTCCTTCCACGGGAGCTTCGCGGGGTCACGCTCGGCGAGGATCTTCACCGTGTCGCCGTCGATCGTGATCCCATCGGCGTCCGCGCTCACCTGACCGTCGTACTTCCCGTGCACCGAGTCGTACTTGAAGAGGTGCGCGAGGGTCTTGGTGTCGGTGAGATCGTTGATGGCAACGAAATCGATGTCCGCGACGCCCTGCAGCTTGGCGGCACGCAGCACCTGGCGGCCGATGCGGCCGAAGCCGTTGATGCCAACGCGAAGAGCCATTCGTGTCAGTTCCGGATGAAGTCTGAGTTTTGAGCGGTCCGGTCGCCGGGTTCAGGCGCCCGACCGAAGGTCACACAGCTGATGATGCGGGCGCCGCCGTCGAGCAAGGCATCGACCGCGGCATTGACCGTCGCGGCGGTCGTGATCACGTCGTCCACCAGCACCACGTGCTGGCCACGAAGCGCTGCCCGTCGCTCTTTTGGCACGACGAACGCCCGTGAAACGTTGCCTGACCGGTCCGAAGGTGTCAACCGCACCTGCGAACGGGTCTCACGTACGCGCACGAGTGCGTCGGCGAGCACGGGCACGTTCCACCACGGGGACACGGCGTGCGCCAGCAGGGCCGCCTGGTTGTAACCGCGCTCGCGCAGGCGGCTGCGGCCGAGCGGAATCGGCACGATCGCGGAGCGTTCTTCCCGCACATCCATCGGCCAATCGAGTCGTGCCATCCGTCGTCCCATGGCTTCCGCGACGCGGGTCCACCCCTGGTATTTGAGCGCATGCACGAGCTCGCCTCCACATCCGCGGTCCATACGCGTAACCGATCGCACCGCGCGCACGGCCGGCGACAACCGCGGACACCAGCGGCACGCCGGTAGCTCTGCTGGGCGATCGTCGATACCGGGGGCCGCCGGGGCGGCCAGAGACAACCGGGGATGACCGCACCGGTCGCAGTGCGGAAGCGGAAATGCTTCGAGCTGCGCCCAGCACGCGCCGCAAACGATCCCATCGTGTTCGTCGGGGCGATGCGCGCGGCGACAGAGCACGCACGCCGCCGGGAGCAGCAGATCGATCGCGCCGCTCGCCACGGCACGCCACGTTGAGCTCACGCGCAGCGTCACCGGCGTACTGCATAAGGGGAGGGCATGGGGACGCCGAGGGCGCGCCACATTGCCTCGCGTGGGGCCGGCGTTTCGAACCACGTTTCGAACGCCGCCGCTCCCTGCTCTACCAGCATCCGCAGCCCGTCCTCGGCGTCGAGTCCGCGTGCCCTCGCCTCGTTCACCCAGCGTGTACTCTCCGGGGTGTACACCAGGTCGAAGACCGCGGTATGTGGGGAGAGGAGCGCCGGGAGCATCGGCAGCGCGTCGTCGGAGCCCATCCCCTTGGGGGTGGCATTGATGACGAGGGCGACACGCGACCACGAGATTGGCGTACCGTCTGCGACCACCTGCGCTTCGGCCTTCACGCGCCGAACGAGCGCGTCGCCGCGCGCCGGCGTGCGGGCCATCACGATCGTGTGGGCCCCCGCGGCACGCTGGGCGCCTTCCAGCGCAACCAGAACAGCTGCGGCCGAGCCACCGGCGCCGAGCACAAGCACATCGCCATCGATGCCACGCGGGCAGAGCGCCCGGAGAGTTGCGGTAATGCCCGCGACATCGGTGTTGTGCCCCATCAGGTGGCCGTCCTCCCACCAGAACGTGTTCACGGCTCCTGTTCGCTCCGCCATGGGCGTGCGATGCGCCGCCCGCTCGAACACTGCGGCCTTGTGCGGCATAGTCACATTGCCGCTGCAATTGCGTGCCCGACACTCAGCGAGCACCGCATCCAATTCGTCCGGCGCCACCTCCCGCCGATCGTACTGCACCGCGATCTGCGAGGCCTGCAGCGCCGCATTCTGAAACACGGGCGAGAGAGATCGCGCCACCGGCTGGCCGAGAATGACCAGCGCGCTCGGTGGCGTGCGGGCCACGATGCCGGAGACGCCACTCACGCGGTCAACTCGCCCGCTGCCGGATGACCTTGTCGAGGATGCCACCGATCGCGTGTTCGAGCTCGGCGTACGTGGCGCGATACACTTCGAGATCACCGCCGAAGGGATCACTGACCGCTCTCGGCGTGTCCCCCGCAAAGGCGGTGAGCAGGTGCGAACGACCTGCGCCACCCAGCGCCTCGGCACGCTCGAGATGATGCGGACCCATGGTGAGAATGAGATCGGCGCCCTCGACGACCTCCGGCGACAGTTGTCGCGCGCGATGCTCGCCAAGGTTCCCGCCGTGTTCCATCGCCACGAGCAGTGCGCCGTCGGAAGCGGGTGCATCGGGCCACGCGCTAGTGCCGGCACTGCTGACCTTGAGGTCGGTGAGTTGGCGCTCCGCGATGAGACGTTGCGCGATCGATTCCGCCATGGGACTACGACATGTATTGCCCGTACAGACGAAAAGCAGATGCATCAGGTATCTCCCACGAGGTCGGGCACCACGTCGCGCAACTGCTGCGCCGACAGCACACCCGGGCGAATAACACGCGCACGACGACCGGTACAGTCGACCACCGTGGACGGTTTGGAGGGTTCGAGCCGGCCACCATCGAGCACGTGCAGCAGACCGCGCCGAATTTCGTCCGGCCACTGTTGCACGATTTCGGAGGCGACCATGGCGGGGGGGACGCCCGGGCGGTTCGCACTGGTGCTGGTGATGGGTTCCCCGTACGCCTGCAGCAGGCGACGTAACCCGGGGTGTGGCGTCAGCCGCACCGCCACCCCACCCTCGGGGCCGCGGAGACGCGGCGGTACCCGCCCCTCACCACCGCGCAGCACCAACGTGAGTGGCCCGGGCCAGAAACGCGCAGCCAGATGAGCAGCGTACGGGGGGAGGTACAAATCGAGTCGATGCACTTGCTGCGGATCACCGATGAGCAGCAGAAACGGCTTACCGGGCGGTCGCCCCTTCATGCGTACGAGCGCTTCCACGGACTCGTGATCGACTGCCGTTCCGAAGCCGTACACCGTTTCGGTGGGATACGCGAGCACGCGACGCTCGGCGAGATGGGCGATGGTCCCGCGAATCGCCCCCTCAACCTCGGCCGGCGACCAGAAGGGTACCGTGAGCTGCGCCAAGTCGTGTCCCACCGTGGCCGCTACTCCGCCAGCATGCTGAGCGCGTCGGCGCGTGCGAAGTCGGCTTCTTCGGTGATCTTCATGCCGCGCTCGCTTCCCCGCACCACCACGACCTCGAAACCCAGCCGCTCGCAGAGTGCGGCGTCATCGGTGGCGCCGACGTGATCGCGGCGCGCAGCGACGTGCGCCTGCTCGAGCATCTCACGCGGAAACGCCTGCGGGGTCTGGGCTCGCCACAAACGGGTACGGTCGACGGTGCGCACGATGCGGCCATGCTCGTCAACTTCCTTGAGCGTATCCACAACGGGCAACGCCGCGACGGCGCCGTGGCCCTTGCGCGCTTCGTCGATGACGCGATCGATGGTGGCATCGGTCACAAGCGGGCGCGCGGCATCGTGCACGACGGCCACGACGACCTCTTCCGGGAGATCCTCCAGCCCATTCACCACGCTCTCATGACGCTCGCTGCCCCCCGTGGAGACGAGTAGACGATCCACGTCACACTGGAAGAGCCAGGGCGGCGGATCCGCGGCATACGCCTTGGGGAGTACCACGACCACCACGGCGACATCGGGGCGCGCCATGAACGCCTGCACGCTGTGGAGCAGCGCAGGCTTTCCCGACACCCAACGGAATTGCTTGAGCTCCGCGCTGCCGGTGCGCGACCCGGATCCCCCGGCAACGATGACCACGCCCACATCACGCACCACGTCCGATCCTTTCGCGCTCGCCTCGGCGCGCGACGCGATGACGGGAGGCGGAATGATTCGACGCGGTGGGGGAAGTTCCTGTTCGCTCATGCCTTGGTCACTAGAAGAATGCGTTGCTCACGCAGCGTCCTTGCCGACGGTGCGTTGCAGCACATCGGCCAATGTGCGCACGCCGATGAGCTTCATGTCACCCGGCGCCTTGCGCGGAATCGCTCGATCGGAGAGGAACGCGGTGGTCATGCCGAGTTTGGCGGCCTCGGCCAGGCGGCGCTCGGCCTGTGAGACCGGCCGCACCTCGCCTCCCAGTCCAAGCTCGCCCAGGAAGATCGCCTGCGCCGGCAGCGGTTTGTCCACCACGCTCGACGCAAGCGCCGCGACGATCGCGAGATCGACGCCGGGCTCCTGCACCCGCATCCCACCGACGATGTTGCAGAACACGTCGAGTTGTGCGCAGGAGAATCCCCCGCGCTTGTCCAACACGGCGAGGAGGAGGGCCAACCGTCGGGAATCGATGCCGTTGGCCACCCGCTGCGGGGTACCGAATCCGGCGCGCGCCGCGAGCGCCTGCACTTCGACCAGCACCGGCCGTGTGCCTTCCATGAGGGCACAGACCGCGCTCCCGCTCGCTACCTCCCGACGATCCCCGAGGAACAGGGCCGACGGATTCTCCACGGGGACGAGGCCGGTGCCGACCATGCGGAACACCCCGATCTCGTCCACGCTCCCGAAACGATTCTTCGTGGCGCGAAGTACCCGATGATCGAGGGTGCCGTCCCCTTCGAAGTAGAGCACCGTGTCCACGATGTGCTCGAGCGTCTTCGGACCGGCGATCCCACCACCCTTGGTGACGTGACCGATGACGAACACCGTGGTGTTGGTATCCTTCGCGAAGCGCATGAGGCGCGCCGCGCACTCGCGCACCTGCCCCACATTGCCCGGCGCCCCCTCGAGCAGTTCGGTGTGGACCGTCTGAATGGAGTCGACGATCACGCACTGCACAGGGCGACCGTCGACCGACGGCTGGGCCGCCGTGGCGAGAATGGTTTCGAGCGACGTTTCGGTGAAGAGCGACACGTTGCTCGCATCTTCGGCGAGGCGGTCGGCGCGCAATCGCACCTGCAGCGCACTCTCTTCGCCTGAGACGTACAACGTGGGATGCCCCGCCGCCTGCAGCCGTGCCGCGACCTGCAGCAGCAGTGTGCTCTTGCCGATGCCGGGTTCGCCGCCCACGAGCACCATGCTCCCGGGAACGATGCCGCCGCCGAGGACGAAATCGAATTCGTCGAGGCCCGTGCGATACCGCGGCGTGTCGGCGGCAGTGACCCGCCCGAGCGACACCGTCGTTCCTGCCACCCCGGCCGCCTGGCGCGCTTGCGTACGCTTGCTCGTGGGGACGGCCGCGACAATTTCCTCGGCCAGTGTGTTCCAGGCCCCGCACGCGTCGCAGCGCCCCGCCCACTTGGGAGACTGGGCGCCGCAGTCGGTACAAGCGTAGACGGTTTTGGCCTTCGCCATCAGAAGGGGGTACCGCCGAAGTCGTCGTCGCCGCCCTTCACCAACTTGGGCCCGCCGAAGCCACCCCCGCCGTAGCCACCACCGCCACCGCCGTATTCGGGCGGCGCTTCGCGGGCCGAGAAGTTGTCGAAGCGCGTGTACTGCTTGTGGTAGAAGAGGCGCGCGCTGCCGATAGGGCCGTTACGCTGCTTGCCGATGATGATCTCGGCGCGCCCTTCCACGGTGGGATCCTTGAGGCGGCCGTTCTCATCGCGTTCGGCGTACACTTCCTGACGGAAGATGAACATGATGACGTCGGCGTCCTGCTCGATCGCGCCAGATTCGCGGAGGTCGGAAAGCTGCGGGCGTCCCTTGTCATCACCGGTACGCTGTTCCGGGGCGCGTGAGAGCTGCGACAGCGCCACTACGGGCACGCTGAGTTCCTTCGCGAGCGCCTTGAGGCCACGCGAAATCTGCGAGACTTCCTGCTGACGGTTCTCCACGCCGGCGGGTCCCGTCATGAGCTGCAGGTAGTCCACGATGATGAGGCCGAGATCGTGTTCGGCCTTGAGGCGGCGTGCCTTCGCGCGCATGTCGAGCAGGGTGATGCCGGGCGTATCGTCGATGAAGATGGGGGCATGACTCAGGATACCCGCGGCCTGCGCCAAACGTGGCATCGATTCATCGAGCGCCCTACCACCTTTACGCAGCGCCTGCGCGTCGATGAGGGCTTCGGCCGCCAGCATACGCTGTACGAGTGACTCCTTGCTCATTTCGAGCGAGAAGAACGCCACCGGCACCTTGGCGGTGATCGCCGCGTGTTGGGCAATGTTCAGCGTAAAAGCCGTCTTGCCCATGGAGGGGCGCGCGGCCACAATGACCAGGTCGGCGGGCTGCAGCCCCGACGTCATGTTGTCGAGTTCGATGAAGCCCGTGGGGACGCCCGTCACCGCCTGGTCGCGCTGCGCCAGCAGCTCGAGCTTCTCCATCGCGGGCCACAGCAGCTCCTTGATACGCGAGAAACCGCCCTTCTCTTTGCTCTGGCCGAGCGAGAAGATGCGCGACTCCGCGTTGTCGAGCAGGTCGCCCGCCGTAATGCGCCCCTCGAAGGCTTCCTGCACGATCTCCGTGCTCACCTCGATGAGCCGGCGGAGCAGCGCCTTCTCCTTCACGATCTTCGCGTGGTACTCCACGTTCGCGACCGTGGGGACCGCATCGAGGAGGAACGCGAGATATTCACGCCCCCCGGCGTGCTCCAGTTCGCCGCGGCGTTCGAGTTCGTCGGCGAGCGTGAGCGGGTCCACCACGCTGCCCCGTTCCGTAATCGCCAACATGGCGCGAAAGAGGCGACGGTGGCCTTCGCGATAGAACATCGTGTCATCCACGTGCTCACCGGCACGCAGGATGGCATCGGCATCGAGGAGCATGGCGCCCAAGACCGCCTGTTCCGCCTCTTCCGACCAAGGGGGGCGGCGCTCCTTGTAGGGATCGCGCGCCGCGCCGGTGTTCTGCACGGCAGGGCTGGCACTGCCGCTGGTGGTTACGGCCAGACTCGTCATCTCACTTCACTCCGTGCTGCGTTCGGCAGCGCGCGCCGCATCAAGCACGCGGCGGGCAAGTTTCACGTCTTCCCAGGTGGGGCGCTTCCACGATTCGTTGTGCAGCAATGCCGCGGGGGGGTACGTCACGATCAGCGGCACGCCGTGATAGCGATGGATCTTGCCCCGCAGCGCGCCGATGCCGGTGGTCGTTTGCAGCAGGGTCTGCGCCGCGAATCGACCCAGGGCCAGAATGACCTTGGGGCGCACGAGCTCGACCTGGCGCAACAGATAGGGCTGGCAGGCGATCACTTCATCCGGCAACGGATCACGGTTGCCGGGCGGGCGATGCCTGAGGACGTTGCAGATGTACACCTCGTCGCGCGACAGCTGGATGGCGCCGAGGATCTTGGTGAGGAGCTGGCCGGCTTCTCCGACGAATGGCCGCCCCTGCTCATCCTCGTGGGCATCAGGTGGTTCGCCGACACACAGGATGTCCGCATGTTGGTTCCCCTCGCCCGGCACCGGATGCTTCGCGCTCTTGTGCAGCGCGCACGACGTGCACGCTGCGATGTGCGCCGCGAGCTCGTCGAGCGTCGGAACGGCCGCCACATCGGGGGCGATTTCGGTGAGCCGCAGGCGCCCCGCCTCGAGTCCGGCAGGAATTCCCAAGGCCTCGAGCCACGGTGGCAGCACGCTCGCGGCGCTCACCGGCATCGGCGCGCCAATGGTGGGGGGCGTTGATGCCGCCGGCGCCTCGGCGGCGGGCGTGGCCGGAAGCGGGGGGTTCGCCCCGGGGCCGCCTGCTGTCGCGGCCGCGCTTCCCGGTCGCCCGGCTCCGGCATTCCGAAGTGTTTCGCGCCAATCGGTACTGGCGCTTTCGGAAAAGCGGCGTTCGGGCTGTGGCGCCGGCATCGCGGGCGGCGTTGGTGGCGATTCCTGGTACTGGGGTGGTTCCGGCGCGCGCGCCATGTCGGGCGCCGCCGCCCGCGGCGCACGCGGAGCGGCCGCGGCATCGCCACGCCCTCGCGCCGCCCCTGTGGTTCGGGCACCCACCAGGCGCAGCACATCCTCGACGGGGAGGCCGTCGAGCACGAACTCGGACTCACCGAGTTCGCGACGCTGTTCGAGATAGCGGCGTAGCCGGTCCCTGGCGTCCACGAAGGGGGCGGGTGGGTGGGGGAAAACGGTCAGCGCTGTGCAAGCCAACGCCGATCGAGAAGGAGCATCGATGGTGGGGAGAAAACGCGCCGCGCCGAGACCGGAGTCACGGCGCGGCGCGAGGACCTGCCACTCCGGTTCGGATCAGGCCGAACGACGGCGCGGCACCACCTTGTACTCGATCTCACCATGCGTGAGCTCTTCGAGCGCACGGGTGGTGAGCTTCTTCTCATGGAGCGAACGATCGCGCGGGAACTCGTTCAACACGCGGGCGAACTTGGCCGCGATGAGCACGCTGAGATACTTGTTGGCCGCGTGCTTGGCCACATCCGTCGGAGTGAAAACCTGCATCAGTCGTCCTGGCTGAAGACGTGGATTTCCTGCTCGAGCTGGGCGATGAGCCCCTCGACTTGCCCTTCGATTTCGTGCACCCGGTCGTGCCGGAGTCCCTCGGCGTCGATGATGGCGCTCACCTGATCGACGGCCCGGTCGAGATTGTCGTTCACCACCACGTAGTGATAGCGACCGACTTCACTCAACTCGGCCCGCGCATTGCGCAGGCGTACCAGCAACTTCGCACGATCCTCACTCCCCCGTCCTGCCAGCCGCGCCTTGAGCACCTCGCCCGACGGCGGCAACACGAAGACGAGCACTGTCTGCGGAAACGCCGCGTGGAACTGGCGCGCCCCCTGCACATCGATGTCCATGAGCACGTGGCGACCGGTGCCGAGTACCCGCTCGACCTCGGAACGCAGCGTGCCGTACAGGTTCCCGTGTACCTCCGCCCATTCCGCGAACTCTCCACGGCGCACCGCGGCTTCGAACGCGTCCCGACTGAGGAACCGGTAATCACGGCCGTCCACCTCCCCATCCCGGGGGGCGCGCGTCGTGCAACTCACAGAATAACCAAGATCCCGCCGCCGCTCCAGCAGGCGACGCGCAATCGTGGTCTTTCCGCCCCCGGACGGGGCGGACAGAATGACCGGAAAGGTGCTCACTCGAGATTCTCCACCTGCTCCCGGATACGCTCCAGCTCTTCCTTGAGCCCCACGACTTCATGGAGGATCGGGGCGTCCGACGCCTTGCTCCCGGTGGTGTTCGCCTCTCTGAGCATTTCCTGCAGGAGGAAGCCCAGACGTTTGCCGACCGGTTCTCCACCTGCATCGTCGAGCGTGGCGCGGAAAGCGACGATGTGCGACCGGAACCGATCCAGTTCCTCGGCCACGTCCATCCGGTCCGCCAGAATGGCGATTTCCATCGACAGGCGGGCCTCGTCCACCACCACGCCAGCGGCGAGCTCCTGCACGTTCTCGCGTAGCTTGTCACGATACGCAACGACACGCTCAGGGGCGCGCACGGCGATCCGCTCTAGCGCCGCTTCCACGACCTCGAGGCGCTGGCGCAGTACCGTCACCAATCGATCGCCCTCGTCGGCCCGGGCGCGTTGCAACGCGTCGAGTGCGGTCTCCACGATGCCCACCAACTCAGCCACCGTGCCGGTCGCGTCGTCCTCACGCGGCGCCGACATCACATCGGGCATGCGGAGTACACTGGCGAGATCGACGCCGCCGGACAGACCGAATTGCGCTACGAGCGCCTGCAGTTGCGCCGTCACGGCCCCGAACCGCGCTTCGTCGATGGCGAGGGCCGTCTCAGTCAGGCGCTCACTGCGCGCCGTCAGGGTGACGTGCCCGCGTGCGACCTTGAGACGCATCGCCTCACGAACATCCGTCTCCCATCGGCCGAAGGCGCCCGGCAGCTTGATGCTGGGCGAGAAGAACCGGTGATTGACCGTGCGCACATCTACCACGACGCGCAGCGACCCTACCGTGCCCTCGGCCTGTCCGTACCCTGTCATCGAGCGAATCATCGGGGAATGATAACCTCACCCGGAGCGACGGGGGATGACCGCATCAGTTGAAGAACTGCCAGCGCATACCGTACAACTGCACCGCGGGCGGCATGGTGATCCCGCGGATCTGCTCGTACTGGCCGCCCGTCAGGTTGCGGTATTGATAAAACAGGGTGCCGCGCTGGATGCGGATCTCGAGGAGGCCGGTGGCCACAATCGCGGGTTCGGTAATCCACTTGGCCGGGTCTTCCTCCGGGCCGTAGTAGAACGGCACCCCCGAACGACTGTCGAGAATGAGGCGCGCGTTGAAGCCGAACTGTCCCTTCGGAAACTTCCGCCGCCACTCCGACACCAGCGCGAGCTCGGTACGGAACTGCGTCTTCGGGCGGTTGTACTGGGCGGCGTCCCAGGTGATGACCTGCACATCGAGTTGGAGGTCCTTGTACAGGCGCCCGTGAACGGACGCGGTGACCCCCGTGGCCGGATTGGCCGCGATCACGCCCGGTCGTGCCCCGATGAGGGGGATGGTGCCATAGACCGCGCCATCGTCACGCAGGACGCCACCCCCGAGCCATAGTCCCTTGAAGCGTACGGCAGCTTCGGCTCGCAGGGAGCTTCCGGTCGGACGTCCCGTTGTGTCGGCCGGGGTCCGCGTGCTGCGACCCAGCAGCAGCGTCACCCAAGGGAGCGGGCGGAGCCGCGCGAACAGATCACTGCGATTGGTGGAATCACGACCATTGCGCTCGATCCACGTGCCAGCGTCCAGTTTCCACCACGACAGCTGGCCGCGCAGGACGGGCGCCTGCTGCAACGCTCCGTTCGTCGGTCGTAGGCGATTGGTCAGTGACGCCGACCACCAGCTCGCCCGATACCCCACGGCGACCAGGTGCTGCGTCTGCCCACGAATCGTGTCACCCTCGATGAAGATCGAGTCCTTGCCGCTCACGAGGGTGGTATCACTGCCCTGCTGCTTTGTGCGTACGGCGCTCAGAATCGCCTGCGACCAAAGGCCGCGCGTCGTGTCACCGTATCCCACGCGCACATACGCATCGCGTCGCTGTCCCTTGTACCCGGGGAGGGCGAGGTAATCGGTGCGCGGCGTGTGTCCGTCACGATCGCGTGATGTCGCGTTCGCAAACACGTCGGCGCTCCACCGACGACGCGACCACCCCAACCGCAGGTAGAACGCCTGCAGTTCGCCATCACTGCGCAATCGCGTACTGGTCTCCTGCCCCGTGAACGCCGAAATCCGTCCGCTCTGCGTCGCGATCTGCTGGCCGCCGAACTGGAACGCGAAGCCGTTGCGCCAACGACGCGAGAGGAATCCGCGAAAGGCGTTGGTATTGAGATCACCGGTGAAGATGTCGACACGCGTTGCCGGCGTGGTGCTGGTGACGGTCATCGACCGCAACCAGACACGGACCTCACCGGGCGCGCGCTCGATCTGCACCTCGTCGAGGTTCCAGATCGGGACGTCGGTGAGATCCAGCATGCCGCCATTGCGCGGCTCGACGGCATCGAGTTCGACGCCGTCGAGAAACACGCGAAGGCGGGAGCCATCGCCATTGAACGAGGCGGCGTGCACCCCGGCCAGCCAACCGCTGCGATACGATGTGATTCCGGGCACCCGATCGAGGAGGTCGGCCAGATTGAGCGCGCCGGTCGCGAGGATAGAATCGCGGCGCCAGCGGAGACGCTCCGTGACCTCCAGACTGCGCGGCGTTTCGTACTGCGCCATGGGTGCTTTCACGGTGTCCGCGGCGCGCACCTTGGCGATGCTGTCGGCTCGTTCGCGCAATCGCACCCTCGCGACCGAATCGGCCGCAGCTTTCTGGGCCGCACCCAAGGAATCCTTCGGCGCGGCCTCCACGGCCTGGTTGGCCTTGCGCGCCGTATCCTGGGCCGGCGAAGGCACCGCCACGCGCGCCGAGTCCGCTCGCTTCGTGCTATCCGGGCGCACCTGCGCCCCGAGGACCGTCACCGGAGCGGCAACGGCCAACAGGCACAGCCATCGGGTAAGACGCCGAATCACGCGCGCGCGCGTGCCCGAACGAATTCCACGAACGTTCCCACCGGCGTACCGGTCGGGCCCTTGGGAATCCAGCCGAGATCGGCCTGCGAGTACGCGGTGCCCGCCACGTCGAGGTGGACGAAGGGGAAGCCGTCGACGAACTCCTGGAGGAAGAGCGCGGCCGTGATGGAGCCGCCCGCACGACCGCCCGTGTTCTTCATGTCGGCGACATCGCTCTTGATCTGTTCGCGGTAGTCGTCCCACATCGGCATGGCCCACCCCGGTTCCCCTGCCGATTCGCCGGCGGCCAGCACTTCATCCGCGGCCTGCTTGTCGGTGCTGAAGACGCCGACGGCGTTGTGGCCGAGTCCGATCACGATCGCTCCGGTGAGCGTCGCCGCATCGATGGCAATTGCCGGGTTGTAGCGCTTGGCGAACACGAGGAGATCGGCGAGCACCAGACGCCCCTCCGCATCGGTGTTGATGATCTCGATCGTCTTGCCATTGGACGCCCGCACGACATCGCCGGGCTTCACGGCTTCACCGGAGGGCATGTTGGTGGTGGAGCCGATGATGCCGACCACATTGATGGGCAGCTTGAGCTGGCCAATCGCCTCCATCGCGCCCATGACCCCGCCGGCGCCGGACATGTCGAACTTCATCCACTCCATCTCCGGCGCGGGCTTGATCGAGATACCGCCGGTATCGAAGCACAGTCCCTTGCCGATGAGCACCACGGGCTGCTGTCCAGCCGGGCCGCCGTTGTACTCGAGCGCCACGAGTCGTGGTTCCTGTGTCGTGCCCTGCGCGACGCACAGGAATGAGCCCATGCCGAGCTCCGCCATGTCGCTGCGCCCGAGCACGGTGAGTCCCATGCGGTGGCGGGCGGCAATCTCGCGACCGACCTCAACGAATGTGTCGGGCGTGCAATAGTTGCCCGGCATCTGACCGAGGCGCCTGGCGATCGCCTGCCCCTCGGCAATGGCCACGCCGGCCGCGAACGCTGCACGCGTCTCGTCCTGGTCGCTGGCGATCACCCCGACCCGTTCAAGGCGCGCACGGCGATCCTTCGCAGCGGGCGGCGTTTGGAGATCGGGGTAGCTCCAGCTCCCAGCTCCAGCGCCGATGACGAGTCCTTCCACGTGAGCCGCCCCAGCCTCGGCCAGGAACAGATGCATCTCCGTGAGGCCAAGCTTGCTCGCCTGCCGCGCCGCGACAGATGCCGCGCGGCGTGCGGTCGTGCGGGTGAGCGGGGCCGCGCCACGGCCCACCAGAAGGATGCGCTGTACCCCCTGTTCGGCTCCGACGAAGAGCATGGTCTCGTCCCGGCCCCCACGGAAATCGCGACGAGCCAGCGTACGCGTGATCGCGCCGTTCACCTGCTGATCGATGCCACCGAGTACGGCCGGCCACGCCGGGTCGGCCGGCAGAATGACGACCAGAAGCGGTGTGTCGACCGCATCGGGCGCGGCATGAACGAGCGAAAACGAAATCGGCATCGGAGGCGGAGGAAAGGACGGACCGGAGGCGAGAACGCGCTCGGAAAAGCTAGAGGCGCCCGGAGCGTGCGGGCAATGTACCCGAAATGACGAAGCCCGATCCGCGGGGACCGGGCTTCGAAAAACTGGGGCGGGTGGACTCGAACCACCAACCGTCCGATTAACAGTCGGATGCTCTGCCATTGAGCTACACCCCATCGGACCAACCACAGCCGCTCGGACCGTGCACTGCCGTGGCTAACGCTCCGTGTCTTCGAAACGTTGAGCGACCCATCAATGCTCGCCCGAACGCCCCCAAATGGGAAGCGCCCAAGTGCCCAGAGTGGGGGTCGAACCCACAAGACCTTGCGGTCGGAGGATTTTGAGTCCTCTGCGTCTGCCAATTCCGCCATCCGGGCATGCAAAGGGGCGCCTTCCGAGCGCCCGTTTGCTTCCTTCAAGTGTACATCGCCACCGGTACGATCGCTACCGGTCAATCCCCGGCGGGCGTCGTCGCTGGCGTCCGTCGACGCCATCCCGACCTGAGACCTGGCTCGAATCGACCGTTCCCATACGACGGCGCTGCAGCTCCTGCATGTTGCGACGCAGCTCGTCCTGCAGGGCGAAATAGCGGGCGCGCTGTATCGGCGACAGGAATTTCGACAGCTCGCGCTGTTCCTGCTCCATAAGTTCGATTCGACGCCGCTCGAGCCGCGGCATCTGCTCCATCAAATCCGCCACCTTCGATTCGTTGGCGTGGTCACCGGCCAGCAACTCATCGCGCATCGCCTGGCGCGCCTGCATCTCCTCGCGACGCAATGCGCGCCGCGTGGTCTCAGCGCGACTCGCCACCTCGCGCAGCTTCGTGGCCTGCTCGTCGGTGAGCTGCAGGCGCTGCCGCACCATCGCGTCGACGCGTTGCTGGAAGCGCCGTTCCAGTTCCCCGCGCCGGGGATCGTCGGGGCGCCCGCCTCGGCGTTCGCCCGCGGGGGGGGTGACCTGTGCCGTGGCTGCCGACGGGACGACGCTCGCCAGTAACGCCGCTGCGATGACCCGAGGCATGTGCCGTCCCCAGAAGTCGAACATCGTCGTCATCAAGCCGTGCTTCATAACGCACCTCCGCCCGCATTGGGAATGATGGGGACGCCGGGAAGGGGCTCGGTATTCGTTGCGCCGTCCCACTGCTCGAGACGGGAAATCATACTTTCGAGTTCCGACTCGCTGTAATCGCCCAGATCGCCGTACGACACCGTCACGCTATGCACGGACGAGGCCGGCGTCGCCACGGTGAGTGTTTCCGTGCCGCCCGAGGCGGACGCCACGGTGGTAGCTGATTCCGTGGGTGTCATCACGTTGGGCACTGTGGACCGTTGGACGTCGATAATGCCGCGGCGCGCAACTAGCACGGATGCACCACCAGCGATCACCACACCGAGCGTGGCGGCGATACGCCACACAGGCATGCCGAACAGCGTGCCACCGGCGCGCTGGCGCCGCATCGTCGGTGGTAACGTTGGCACGCTCGTCGAGGGTTCGTCGTGCACGAGGCGAGGTCCCGTGAACTCGATCCCCGGGCCACTCGGGGCGGCGGGCAATGCCGCGATGATTCGCGCAATATCCGGCCCTGCGACGCGTGGCCGTGCCTGCCGAACCAACTGCAGAACGACGAGATCGTCCGAGCACGCCGCGCAGGTGGCGAGATGGTCGCGCACGCGCGCCATCGCGACGCCGTCAAGCGACTCGGCGGCGTAATCCGGCAGCATGTCCTGCAGCACGGGGCTGCGGCACTCAGTCATGGAGAAACTCCTTCACCGCGCGCATGGCGTTGTGATAATGCACTCGCGCCGCTCCCTCGGTAGATCCGAGAATTTCGGCGATGTCCTTGTAGCTCCGGCCTTCCTGCACCCGCAAGACGAACACCTCGCGCTGCATGCGCGTGAGACGCGCCATGGCGCCCGCGACACGCTCGGCCGCTTCATCCGCCACCATGGTGTCCAGCGCATCGAACCCGCTCGCCGCATGCATGTCGTCGATCTCGATTCCGTGCCCTCGGCGTGCTTCTGCGCGCCGTCGGTCAATCACGAGCCGGCGTTCGATGGTAAACAGCCACGTGCGCAAGGAACTGTCGGCCCGGAACGAATCAATCGCCGAGAAAGCACGGATGAACGTGTCCTGCACGAGTTCATCGATGTCCTCGGTCACCCCCAACCGTCCCGCGAAACGCGCGAGCGCTTCAGCGTGCCGCTCGACGATCGCCGTCGCGGCCCGCTGGTCGCCTGCCTTCCACTGGGTGATGAGGCTCCCATCGATCCGGGAGTCCTCCTGCTGGGTGGCGTCGATCATACGTTCGGAATATTGGACGAGTTGGCCGGTCAGGTGTTAATCCGGTTCCGCACCGATTGACCACCGTGGCTTGCGGCGAGAGCATTCCAACATGCTCACCAACGCGAACCTCCACGCTCGCCGTCCGCTGATCATTGCCCATCGCGGTGCCTCACGGGCGTTCCGGGAGAACACGATCCCGGCCTTTCAGCGCGCCCTCGACCTTGGGGTGGACGGGATTGAACTCGATGTCCACGCGACCCGCGATGGTGTGCTGGTGGTGCATCATGACCCGGCGCTGACCTTCCGCCGCGGCGAAAGCATCGAAGCGGTGCCGATCGCGTCACTCACCGCCGCGCAGGTGGCCGAGTGCCGACTCGGGGACGACGATCACATTCCAACGCTGCGCGAGGTGTTCGCCCTGGTGGGCGCACAAGCCGAGCTGTTCGTGGAGGTGAAGGCGTCCAACACAGAGGCGGCGGTGGCTGCGCTGCTCGACGAGTTCACGGGTGTTCGCGCCGCCGTTCACGCGTTCGATCACCGAATACCCGTCGGGCTGCGGGCGCTCCGCCCGGCGACGCCGATCGGTCTGCTGAGCGCTTCCTATCCCCTCGACATTCGCGGGGTTCTGGCGTCGTCGGAGGCGAAGGCCTTCTGGCAGCACGCCGAGTTGATCGACGAGACCCTGGTGGTGGCGGCACACGAGGCCGGGGTGGAACTCATCGCGTGGACGGTGAACAGCGCGCCCCATGCGCGCCAGTTGGCGGCATGGGGCGTTGACGGCATTTGCACCGATGTCCCCGAGGTGATCAGTACGGTCCTGCCCCCGGCGGAGGCGACGAGGGGGGCGTAGAGCTGGGTGGTGCGGTGGTCTCCGCCTGATTGGCGGATGGGGCGGCCGTGCCGGACGCGGCGTGTCGCGCCCGCTCGTTCGCGAGCTCGGTTTCGAGACGGCGCGCTTCTTCATCACGCGCCCGTACCGCGCTCATGAGGCGTTGACGCGCATCGGCGTCCAGATCGCCGCCCGCCTCGGCAGCTCGGAACAGGGCATAGCCCAGCGCTTCCGCGGCCTTGTCGGCCTGTTCGCGGGCCCGGTACGCGTCGAGGCGCAGCTTCCCCTCGTCGAAGACGTCTTGCGCGGCCTTGCCGGCCTTGTCGATCCCTTGCTTGACCTTATCCCAGATTGCCATGGTGTCCTCGCGTGAAGTGGCGGTCCTATGGAACCCTACGGGAGACGGCGGCCGGAGGTTACGACGAAATGAGTACGCCCACGAAAAAGGGGCAGGCCACCGTATAGGTGCCCTGCCCCTCTCGCCTGTCGGGCGGGATTACGCCTCGACCGTCTCCTCGACGAACACGACGGGGACGACGTTGACCTTGTAGGCCTTCTTGCTCTTGTGGGCAAATTCCACGACGCCATCGACGAGCGAGTAGATCGTGTAATCGGTGCCCATACCCACGTTGGCGCCCGGGTGCCACTTGGTGCCGCACTGACGCAGGATGATGTTGCCGGCCGTCACGAACTCACCGCCGTACTTCTTGATTCCACGGTACTTCGGATTGGAATCGCGGCCGTTGCGTGAGGAGCCGACGCCCTTCTTATGTGCCATGACGAATACTCCAGTTGGGAGGCGCGCCGGAGGGGCGCACCGCCGGCGCTCAGCCGAGGGTGATGTCCTTGATACGAACTTCCGTGAACTTCTGCCGATGGCCCTGCTTGCGGGCGTAGTTCTTCCGGCGCTTGAACTTGAAGACAATGATCTTGTCTTCGAGGCCGTGCTTCACGATCTCCGCCGTCACCTTGGCGCCAGAGAGCGTGGGCACACCCACCTGGACCTGCTTGCCGTCGGAGCCGAGAAGGACGTCGTTGAATTCGACGGCCGTGCCGGCTTCACCCAGCAACGAAGGGATCCGAAGGGTCTTGCCCGGCTCGGCGCGGAACTGCTTGCCGCCGGTGCGGATGATGGCGTAGCTCATGGTGTGTTCCAGTTATGTGCGTTCCAGACGTAGCCTAGAAGCTTATCCGGATTGGCTTTAGGTGTCAACGGGTGGTCGGCGTGACCGACGGGGCGCGCCGACCCGAACTCAGGCGAGGGCGTACTGCTGGGTGATGTCCCGCTGCGCCCCACGGACGACGAGCTTGATCTCGTCGGGCTTGAGCAGCGGATCGTCGCGCAGCTCGAGCGGGAAACCGGCCATCTTCTCTAGGCGCTTCACGAAGTCGTGCTCCTGTTCCAGTACATGAAGCGCCACTTCGGGGTGGAGACGCAGCACCACCGGCTCCTTGCGCCCCTCCGCCGAAATCCGCCGGACGGCACGCTCGGTGCGCCGGACGATGGTTTCGGGGGTGAAGACCCGTCCCGTGCCGCTGCAGGTGGGGCACGGCTCGGTCATGCTCTGGTAATGACTCTGGCGGACGCGCTGGCGTGTCATCTCCACCAGGCCGAGGTCGGAGACCGCGAACGCCTTGGTGCGCGCCCGGTCCCGGCCGAGGTGGGTGCGGAGCTCGTGCAGCACCTTATCCCGGTTCCCCTGCGTCTCCATGTCGATGAAGTCGCAGACGATGATACCACCCACGTCCCGCAGCCGGAGTTGGCGCGCGATCTCGCGGGCCGCTTCGGTGTTGGTTTTGAAGATGGTCTTTTCGGGGTCGCGCTTACCGGTGTAGCGGCCAGAGTTCACGTCGATGGAGACCAACGCTTCGGTCTGCTCGATGATGATGTAGCCACCGCTGGGCAGGTCACAGCGCCGCTTGAAGAGATCGCGAATCTCTGTTTCGATCTCTTCCTTGTCGAAGAGCGGGACGGTGTCTTCGTACAGCTTCACCCGCTCGACGAGATCCGGCGCGATGCCCTGCAGATACTCGGTGATCTCGTTGTAGACCTGCTTGGAGTCGACCAGCACCCGCTCGACCTTGGCGCTGAAGAGGTCGCGCACCAAACCGCGGGTGACGTTCGTTTCGCGATGCACCAGGGCCGGCGCGCGCATGAACTGCGTCTTCCGCTTGATGCGCTTCCAGTTGTTCATCAGCGTGTTCAGTTCACGCTCGAACGTTTCCTTGGTCGCGTCCTCGGACACGGTGCGGACGATCACGCCGCCTGAGTTGTCAGGGAGCATCTCGCCGACCATGCCACGCAGTCGCTGACGCTCAGACCGCTCGTCGATCTTGCGGCTCACGCCTACCTTCGACGCGAACGGCATGTAGACGAGGAAACGACCGGCCAGCGACACCTGCGCGGTGACGCGCGGCCCCTTGGTGGAGATGGGCTCCTTGGTGATCTGGACGAGGATGTCCTGACCACGCTTGAGCAGATCCTGGATAGGGCGGACTTCCTTGCGCCCTCGGCGCCCACCGCCGCCCTGATCGTCGCTGGTCTCTTCGTCCTCGTCGTCGTCATCCGACACTTGGGCGTCTTCGACCACCACGTCGGCGGCGTGCAGGAACGCTGACTTTTCGGTACCGATGTTTACGAAGGCGGCCTGAATACCGGGCAGAACAGCCTCGACCTTGCCGAGATACACATCGCCAACCATGCGACGTGCGTCCGGACGATCGACCAGCAGTTCCACAAGTTGGCCGTCCTCGATGATGGCGACGCGCGTCTCACGCGGCGTCGCGTTCACCAGGAGTTCTCGCTTCATTGAAACCCGTCGTCAGCGTACGGCAGCGGCGACTCCACCCCGCCTCACGCGACAACACATACGGTGGACCTGCATGGAAGACCCCGCGCGCCCGGGGAATGCCCGCCTGGTGAGGCCGGCAGAGGCAGCGCACGATCGAACGTCACAAGGCTCCCCTTCCGGCTGACGAGATCGGCTCGGAACCCTCGCGCTCCGGGTCGCGGACCGTTTCGCGCTGGCGACGGCTGTCGCTGCGGCAAAAGGCGCAGGCCTCGGAGAAGAAACGCGGGACTCCGCGATCGACGCGGTGGCGTGTCAGGCGGACGGACGTGCGGACGGGTCGGCCGGCGACACGCTGGTCCCGGAAGGCCCGGCCCACAAACGCAAACGGCCCGTGAGTCGCACGGGCCGCCGGCGCCAAAAGCGACGGCTAGGTGGTACGCGGGAAAGCTATTCGGGCAATAGGGCCCCCACAACCCGATGGGACCCCCCGAAACCCGGTACCCGAACTCGGTACCCTCGACTCATCAGTTCCGGGCATTGAGTTCGGGTTGCGGGTTCCGGGAGGCTGATCAGGCCATCAGCCCCTTGAGCAAATGGCGGGCGATCACCAGGCGCTGGATCTCACTCGTCCCCTCGCCGATCTCGCAGATCTTGGCATCACGCATATAGCGCTCGACGGGGTAGTCCTTGGTATATCCATAGCCGCCATGGATCTGGATGGCCTTGATGGTTGCACGCATGGCCAACTCGGAGCAGAACAACTTGGCCATCGCGGCTTCCTTGCCGAATGGCTTCCCGTTCTGCGACAACCACGCCGCATGGTACACCAGATGGCGCCCGGCCTCGATCTCGGTGGCCATATCGCTCAACTGGAACTGCACGCCCTGGAAGCTTGCAATCGCTGAGCCGAACTGCTTGCGCACGCTGGCGTACTTGAGTGACTCGTCGAGCGCGCCCTGCGCAATACCGATGGACAGCGCAGCAATGCCGATGCGCCCCGCATCGAGGGTCTTCATGAAGTTGATGAAGCCGAGCCCCTCGGTCCCGAGCAGATTCTCAGCTGGCACCTCGACGTTGTCGAACAGCAGTTCGCGCGTGTCGGAGGCGCGCCATCCCAGCTTGTCTTCCTTTTTCCCCGCCGTGAACCCCCGCATGTTGGGCAGGGACCCGTCGTGGCCGACGCCCAGCGCGCGGCACTGTGCGGCATCCACACCTTCCTTCGTGAGGATGAAGCTGGAGATCCCCTTGGTCCCCTTCGATGGATCTGTGACGGCCGTGACCACGAACACCTCACCGACGCCGGCGTGCGTGATGAAGCGCTTGCTCCCGTTGAGGAGGTAATAGCCGTCCTTCTTGACGGCCGTCGTTCGCGTTCCGCCCGCATCGCTGCCCGCGCTTTCCTCCGTCAGCCCGAATCCACCGAGCACCTTGCCACTGGCGAGGAGCGGGACATAGCGCTCGATCTGCGACGGCGTACCGAAGTTGACGATCGGCGAGGTGCCGAGGGTGGTGTGCGCGGAGATGGTGATCGAGTGCGACGCGCAGACCTTCGCGAGTTCCTCGATCGCGATCATGAAGCTGATCGTGTCGAAACCGGCGCCACCAACCTCTTCGGCCCATGGGACACCGAGGAGTCCGAGCTCACCCATCTTCTTGACGTTCTCCCAGGGGAACGTCGAGGCCTCGTCATGTTGGGCTGCCACCGGCGCAATGTCCTCGCGCGCGAAGGCTCTCACCATGTCTCGCACGGCGAGGTGTTGCTCGGAGAAATAGAGACTGTCGTCCATCGGGAACGGTCGGGGAGGAGGGAGTGTCAGGACCGTGGGCGTGACCGTGCACGCACGGGGGTACAGCGGGAGCGGGACTGCAAAGTGGAGGGGGAGGCGAGACACCGGTCACAGGCGCCGCAGTGTGCCCGGGCTTCGCGATCCCCGAAATAGCGCAGGACGTACGCTCTTCGGCAATGGTGCGCGTACACATAGCCCTCCATGGCATCGAGCCTCGCCATGTCAGTACGTCGACGACGCTCAAGGTGTTGCCAATTGACCGGAGGCGAGGCGTCCCGCCGTGCGCGGAGTAGCCGAATGCCCCCACCGGCGCGCGTCCACGTGACGAACTGCTGCGCTGCGAGGCGTTCAAGAATAGGGACCAATCCCATCGCTCCCCCAAATCCGGGCGGCAGGCCATCGAGATCCACGGAGGCACCGGTCACGATGCGGGCGCCCGTCCCGCGCCAGAGCGCCCGTAGCACGTCGCGCTCGAATTGGCGCTCTCCGGACAATTCCCGCGCGATGCGGATCGGGGAGGCGAGGAGGCGAACATGGACCTGGCCGGGAATCGGCGGGTCCACCCGACACAGGTGATGCGAGGCCAGGACACGAATGGCGGCGCCCGCCTCCCGAGGGGCGATGGTACCTCCGGCCTGTGCGGTGAACTGGTCGGGTGACAACGGGACGACACCGTTGGCGTCGGCCATGCCCTGCAGTAACCGCCACACGCGTTCGACGAGCGGACGCGCGGGATGCGTGCCGCGCAGGAAAAACTCGTGCGTGTCTCGATCCTTCGGGGTGTGGAGCAGGATACAGATGCTGTCCTTCCCGTCTCGCCCTGCCCTGCCCGCCTCCTGGTAATAGGCCTCGAGCGAGCCTGGCATGGCGTGATGTATCACCAGGCGTACATCGGCTTTGTCGATGCCCATGCCGAACGCACTCGTGGCGACGATGACGCGCGCGCGCTCGTCCATGAATGCGTCCTGGGCCCGCTGGCGGACCGTGTGGGCAAGCCCCGCGTGGTAGGCGGTCGCCGGCACCCGTGCGCGGACCAGCATCGACGTGATCCGCTCGACCGCGTTGCGCGTGGGCGTGTACACGATGGTTGGCGCGTCGACCTCGCGGAGCCGCGTAATGGTCTGCTCGTCCTTCTCGCGCTCGTGTCGCACGCTACGCACGTGGTACGTGAGGTTGGTGCGATCAAACCCGGCAACGGCGACTGCGGGCTCGCGGAGCGCCAGCTGCTGTACGATGTCGCGGCGGACCTGTGGTGTGGCCGTGGCTGTGAGGGCAATGGTTTGGAGCCCTCCCAGCCGGTCGCGCATCGCCCCAATACGCCGATAGCTCGGACGAAAATCGTGTCCCCATTCGCTGATGCAGTGGGCCTCATCCACGGCCAGCAAACTCACGCCTACCGCGGCCAGCTGTTCGAGTGTTCGCCCGGATTCAAGTCGTTCCGGCGAGAGATATAGCAGCTGCAGCGACCGGTCTCGAACGCGTGCCATCCGCTCCGATGATGCCGTCACGCCGAGGGTACTGTTGATATAGGCGGCAGCAACCCCGCGCTTCTCGAGGGCCTCCACCTGGTCCTTCATCAGCGAGATCAGCGGGCTGATGACCACGGTGAGGCCGCCGCGCACGAGCGCCGGCACCTGATAGCAGAGGGATTTCCCACCGCCGGTCGGCAGCACGACCAGCGCATCGCGTCCGGATAACGCGGCTTCGATGGCCCCCAACTGTGGCGGCCGGAAGTCCGGATAGCCGAATCGTTCACGCAGAACGGCGCGCGCCTCGTCGAGGGTGCCGAAGGGCTCGAGCCGGCCGAATGATGGCGACGAAACGGGGGGGCGCGCGATGATCATGGCGCACGGTACCGCCTCAGCGAATTGGGCGTGACATCAAAAAATGGCGCGTCGCACCGAATCGACGCATACGCCTACGCCTACGAGTCGGAGATTCGCTTGCCGGTATCGTTCATGAGATACGCAACGCAGAGGAACAGGAGTGCCTTGACGCCTTCCCAGACGGCCTTGCCCGTTCGGCCCTGCTGCACCGCCATGACCGCATCGTACGCGCACCACACGGTGAGCAGCAACGGCAGCACCGGAGCGAATCTTCGCATCAACCCACCCACGTTACACCGCCCTGGCAAAGTGACCGCGTGTGAATGCGCCGGCGAGCAGCTTCCGTGCGCCGTGCAGATCGGGGGAGCCGCCCACGGCGAGCGCGTCCAGCGTCTCGCGGTAGGCGCGCACGAGTGCCTGCACCGGATCACCCGGTACGTTGAACACCATCTGATAACCGCGAATGCCCTGCGCCCACAGCGTGGGTAGGAACTCCGTGGCGTCGATCGGCCGCGAATGCAGCAGTCGGTTGCGGCAATTGCTGTCCGTCGCCACCGCAAACGTGTAGCCGGCCGGGTCGGTCAGTGACACGTTCGTATGCTTCTGTACACAGAGATCGCGGCACGTGGTGGGCTCGCGCTCGAACGCCGCGCTGAGCACGCAGTGTTCGATGGTCATGCCCTCGGTACGCCCATACACGAGCACCTCGAAGCCCCGCCCGTCCCAAGGCGCCACCAATTGGCTTAGCTCGTCTGTGGTGAGTTCGATGGACGCGACGACGCGCGTCGCGCCCAACTCGAAGAGCAGCGCCGCCGTGTGCTGGTTGAACACGTTCGTCGCATAGTCGGCAATCACGTCGTGTCCATCGCGGCCGAACTCCGCTGCGAGCCCGAGATGCCCGGTCAGCAGGGGCAGCCCCAGCCCGAACCATTTGGCGAGACGCCCGCGCTCCTCCGGGCGTACAATAGTCGGCGTGCGAAGGCGCAGCGAAATGCCCTGGGCCGCCAACTCGTCGCGCAACGCGGTGACCCGCGCCAACGGTGGGGTCGGGTGCCGAAGGAACGGATCGAGCACGATATCCGTGGCGCCACCGGCGGCGGCCTCGCGTGCCGTCTCGAGGTCGTACACGACGGCGCGAAGCGCGAACGCCGAGGCCTCGCCCACGCTGTTGGATGTCGTTAGTGGCACCCGCGCCACGCATTCGTCGATGCGCGCCTCACGGACGGCCACATCGCTCATGCGCGCCCAGCCCAGCTGCTGCTCGATCTGCTCTGTCGCTTCCTGCCGCAGGCGATTGAGTTCGCTCACCGGAATGAACAGTCCGGCGGCGAGCCCGGTGATTTCGACCGCGCCGAGCTTGAACGGTGTGCCACCGAGGCGTCCGAACTGCTCGCGGAGCTGCGTCATGTCGAGCGCTCGCTTCGACGCGGGCGACAACGGCACCTCGCCGCGCACGGTCACTTCGATCTCACCGCAGCTCCACACGGTCTTGAGCGGGCCGCCCGCGTGGCCGAAACATCGGACATCAACCCGGTGCAGACCGACCCGATCGAATAGGGGCACAGCCGAATACGACTCACGAGCACCCGCAAGGAGCGCAGCATCACTCGTGCGCACCACGTGCCAGCCTTCGGGCACGCGCGTCACGCGCGGGCCGCTCTTCACGAGGACCACCTGACGATGCACGCCAGCGCGCGACGAGAGCGTGCGTACCTCTGCCACGGTGCCACCGACCGAAGCGCCGGCGTCGGCAGCCGGGGCCTCGAATCCCAGACCATCGCCGACGGACACCGGGCGCGACACCTCGATGATCAGCGACTGGCCCTCGCCACCGGTGACCATCCCGATGGGCAGGCCGCGATTGTCGGGTTGCGTGCGCGTGATGTATTCGCGCCCCTGCCGCCCGCCGTACATGCCGCCGGTGTTGCCGCGGCTGAAGATCTGCACCAGCGGTTCCACTTCCTCCGGCCGTGGTGCACGTCCGCTCTCGCCGCGCGCGATGCCGTCGAGCCACCCGCGATAGGCTTTCGTCACCGTAGCCACGTACTCGGGCTTCTTCTTCCGCCCTTCGACCTTGAGGCATCCCACGCCGAGCTTGGCGATCTCCTCAAGGTGATCGTGCGCGGCCAGATCCTTGGTGGAAATGAGATAGCCGCTGTCGAGCGTGGCCTTCGTGTTCTCGTCGGTCAGCGTGTAATCCTTTCGACACGACTGGGCACAGGAGCCGCGGTTCGCGGAGCGCTCACTGATCATCCCCGACATGAAGCACTGGCCGGAGTACGAGATGCAGAGCGCGCCATGGACGAACGTCTCGAGGCTGAGATCCGGCACCGCCTCGCGAATGGCGCGAATGTCCTCGAGCGTGTTCTCGCGGGCGAGCACGACGCGCTCCACACCAAGCTCGCGCATCACGCGCGCTCCCGACTCGTCGTGCACGGTCATCTGCGTGGAGCCGTGCACCTCGAGCTGTGGGTACACCTGCTGGATGAGGCGTACCACGCCGAGGTCCTGCACGATGGCGGCGTCGATGCCGCGGTCGATACACTCCCCGAGGTACTTCAATGCTTCGGGCAGCTCGTGCGGCTTGATCAGCACGTTGAACGTGAGATACACCCGCACGCCACGAGAATGCGCGATGGCGCACGCCTGCCCGAGTTCATCCAGCGACAGCTGCGCCCCTTCGTCGCGGGCGTTGTACATGGACGCGCCGAGGTACACCGCGTTGGCCCCATTCGCGACAGCCGCGCGAACGGCGTCGAGGGTACCGGCCGGAGCAAGCAATTCGGGGACAAATGGGCGAGTCATCCCTGAATCATAACGGGGGGCGGAACCACCGATTTGGGACCGGGGTGGGAAACCGCTCTCGCGGAAGCGCAGAGCCGGCGGCGGGCGCGGAGCGGTACCCGCGCGCCCCCCGCGTCAGCCCAGTGAGCGCTTCGCGAACCGAAGGAAGAATGCGACCGCGACCAGCGCCACGCCCACCCAGCGCAGCCATTCCCGGCCCGTCTGCTGCGCGATCGTGAATGCGATGACGCCCAAGGCGATGAGCGCGATGCGGACGCGTTGGATCATGACGCGGCGGGCAACCCGAGTGTGGCCGCCTCGGCGTCGGGAACATCCACCACCAGACGCAGCAGCGCCGTCGAGTAGACCTTGCCCTGCGCGTCGGTCTTGAGCGACAGCGTGCCGCCGCCATCGAGCGCGCCATGCAACAGGAAGTTGAGCGCCTGCAGGTTGGGAAGTTCGAAGCGGATCACGCTACCGGTGATCTGCCCTTCAAAGTGCTTCGCCACGGCGTCTCGCGTGACATAGCGATCGAGCACGGTGTACCACTCCGGACGGAGGGCGATCAGCCCCACATTGGCAGTGTCACCCTTGTCGCCGCTGCGGGCGTGTGCGATATCGAGCAGACGAACTTTCACGACACTCACTCCACGATGGTGACAGCGGTGGACACGGCGCGCTTGTCGAGCAGTGCGGGCCAGTAGGCCACGATTTCCTCGACCTTGGGGCGACCGCCGGCGAAGCCCGTCACGCTTGGCGGGCCATTGAGTACGAGCGGCGCGATTTCCCGCGTGAAGCGTTCGACCGCCGCACGATCTCCACCGCGGACGCCGATACGGTACTGCACTTCCGGCGCGTCACGACCGTCACCCGCCAGCGGACCATGCGTGGAGGTGGCGCCAACGAACTCACTGAGGACCTGATCGAACCTGAGCCCCAGACGGTCGAGGCGTTCGCGCAGCACGCGGTCGGCCAGCTGCGCCTTCTCCATGGCGTCCGGCCATGAATAGACCAGCGAGCCGACGGCCTTGAAGCCGGCCCGATAGGCGATGGACACCTTGAGGAACGGCGTGGGCGGCGCCCCCGTGATCCCGTGCACGCGCACCCGGTTCTCTCCGTCTGCGGCTAGCTGGATACTGGTGAAATCGGCGACGACGTCGGGCGTGATATAGGCGTGCGGATCCCCCATTTCGTACACGAGCTGTTCCGTCACACTGGGGATGCTCACGCGGCCGCCCGTCCCCGGATGCTTCGTGATGACGAACGACCCGTCGGCGCGCGCCTCCGCGATGGGATACCCGACGTTCGCGAGATCGGGGATGTTGCGCCAGTCGTGCAGGCAGTTGCCACCGCTGCACTGCGCCCCGCACTCGAGGATGTGGCCGGCCACGATCCCAGCGGCCAGTGCGTTCCAATCGTCCGCCGCCCAGCCGAACTCGTGCCGCAGCGGAGCCATCGTGAGCGAGGTGTCGGTGCTGCGCCCGGTCACCACCACATTGGCGCCGCGCTGCAACGCCTCCACGATCGGCGTCGACCCGATGTAGGCGTTCGCCGAGAGCACGCGATCACGGATCCCGGCGAGTGGCTCGCCTGTATCCATATTCTTGAGTTCGTGCCCGTCTGCGAGCAGGGTGTCGAGACGATCGAGAATGTCGTCACCCGTAACCACGCCGATGCGAATCTTGCCGCGCACGCCGGCCTTGTCGGCCGCCGCGAGCACCGCATCGGCGCACGCCATGGGGTTCACACCGCCGGCGTTGGCGATGACCTTCACGCCCCGCTCCGCCACGGCCGGGAAGACGCTCTCCATGGCGCCGATGAAGTCGCGCGCGTACCCCATGCGCGGGTCGCGCTCCTTCTGCTTCTGCACGATGGACATCGTGACTTCGGCGAGATAGTCGAGCATGAGGTAGTCGACCGGACCACCTTCCACCTGCCGGCGCGGCGCTTCAAGCCAGTCACCCCAGAACCCCTGGCCGCTCGCGACCCGCACCACCTTGTCCTGCTTCGCCTCCGACATCACTCGCCTCCGACGGGCGGCATCGGCGGCAGCACGAAGGCGCCGAGATGCGGACCGCGATTCTGGTTGGCTGCCCGCAGTGCCATCGCGAGCAGATCACGGGTGTCTTCCGGGTATACGATGGTATCGACAAAACCGCGGGCGGCCGCGTAGCGCGCGTCGAGTTGCTCTTCATAGTCCGCGCGCATGGCCTCGACCGCTTCGATCACGTCGGCTGACGGTGCCGCACCGGCCTTCTTCGCGGCATCGAGCGCCGGCCCATGCACGGCCTGCACGGCCGCCTCTCCCTCCATCACCGCCATGCGCCCGGTCGGCCACGAGAAGATGAAGTCGGGATCGAAGCCCTGCCCGGCCATGGCATAGTATCCAGCACCGCTCGCGTGGTTCACGGTGAGGACGATCTTCGGCACGCGCGCGCACGCCATCGCTTCGACGAAGTGCGCGCCGGCGCGAATGATGCCATCGTGTTCGGCGTCCGGGCCGACCATGAACCCCGACACGTCCTGCACGAACAGGATCGGAATGCCCTGTTTGTCACACCGTTCGATGAAATAGGCGACCTTTTCGGCGCTTTCGGCATAGATGATCCCCCCGAAGCGCGGACGTTCGCCGGGCCGGCCCTTGATCAGGCCGCGCTGATTGGCGATGACCCCGACCGGGATACCCTCGATGCGCGCATCGCCGCAGATCATCTCCTTGGCGAGATTCGGCTGAAACTCGTCGAGCGCGCCGTCGTCGAGCACGGTGCGCAACAGCGCATGCATGTCGTACTGCATGCGGTGATCAGCCGGGAGCAAATCGTACAGCGCCGAGGGCGGTTCGGCCGGCGGGCGCCAGGTCGTCTCACGCTGCTGCGGTCGCGGGAGCCGCGCGACGAGTTCGCGCAGCTTGTCGAGACACGCGGCGTCGTCGTCGAGGGCATAGTGGGCCACCCCCGAGATCTCGGTGTGCGTGATGGCCCCCCCGAGCGTTTCACCATCGACGCTCTGTCCGGTGGCGCCCTTCACGAGATTGGGGCCGCCGAGGCCCATGAACGATGTGCCCTTCACCATGAGGATCACGTCGCTCAGGGCCGGGAGATACGCACCGCCTGCCACGCACTGCCCCATCACCGCCGCGAACTGCGGAATGCGCAGGTACCGACGCATGATGGAGTTGTAGTAGAAGATGCGTGCCGCCCCGTACTGCCCGGGGAACACTCCACCCTGATACGGGAGGTTCACGCCGGCGGAATCGACGAGATAGAGGATGGGGATGCGGCACCGCATCGCGACTTCCTGCGCGCGCAGAATCTTCGTGATGGTCTCAGGCCACCACGAGCCGGCCTTCACGGTGGCGTCGTTGGCCACCACCACCACTTCGCGCCCCTCGACCATGATGAGGCCGGTGATCACCCCGGCGGCTGGGGCCTGCCCGTCGTAACGATCATGGGCAACGAGAAGGCCGATCTCGAGGAAGGGAGTCCCGGGATCGGCCAAACGCTCGACGCGCTCACGTGCCGTGAGCTTTCCCTGCTTGTGCTGCTTCTCGATCTTGTCTGGCCCGCCGCCGAGTCGGAGGCGGGCTTCCAGCGCGCGAACCTCGTCGGCGAGCTGGCGGAGTCGGCCGCTCACGCGCCCTGCTCTTCGCGAGAGGCGAACCACTCGCGGATGTAATCGACGAGCTCTTGCGTGCTTGTACCCGGGCCGAACAGCCGCGCCACGCCTCGTGCCTGCAGCGCGTCCATGTCTTCCTTGGGAATGATGCCGCCCCCCGTCAGGAGGATGTCATCACGACCCGCCTCGAGCAGGAGATCGCGCACCCGCGGAAAGAGCGTCATGTGGGCGCCGGAGAGGATGGAGAGGCCAACCACATCGACATCTTCCTGGACGGCCGCCGTGGCGATCATCTCGGGTGTCTGGTGGAGGCCGGTGTAGATCACTTCCATGCCGGCGTCGCGCAGCGCGGCCGCCACCACCTTGGCGCCACGGTCGTGTCCATCGAGGCCGGGTTTGGCCACCAGTACGCGAATCGGTCGAGTCATCGGTTGGATAATCGGGAGGGTTCTGCGAACGGGCACTTGGTCCGATGGTCCGGAAGCCCTGTGCCCTGTGCAAAGTTACTCAGCCGTCCTTGCGCGCCACCAGCAGCATTTCGCTGGATTTGCGTGTGAGCGGACGGGCGCTCCAGGAATCGAACGCCTGTTCCACCACGAGCCCCACGTCACGCAGCCGCATCGCGAGTTCGGACGCCGTGTAGAGCCGAATGCGATGCGAACGCTCGCCATGGCCCTTGGGGCCACGCCACGTCGACGTGATTTCCAGAAACCCCGAGAGCGGATCGAAGGAACGCTCCTGGCCGAACATGGTGCCGTCGGCGCTCGACCACCAATCGCGTGTGAGGAACTTCGCCATCACCCCATCTCGCGCGCCGCCGTGCCAGATCAATACGCCGCCGGGCTTGAGAACGCGGGAAAATTGGGACAACACGCGCAAATCATCGTTCGGATCGTCAAAGAAACCGAACGACGTGAACAGATTGACTACCGCGTCGAAACGACCCGTCCAGCGACCCGGGAGTTTCCGCATATCCCCCTGCGTGAAGCGCAACGTCTTGCCGGACCCGCGCTTCCGGGCCACGGCGAGGAGGTCCTCCGAGTAGTCGAGGGCGTCCACATCGAAACCAGCTTCCGCGAGGAGGTGGGCATGTCGCCCCTGTCCACAAGGACAGTCGAGCACCCGGGCACCGGACGGCAATGCCAGCACGTCCAGCAGGCGGGCGACCTCTTTCCGGTCCTGGACCCGGTCAAAAAGGGGCTCGTACTCGTGGAGGTACTGTTTATCGAACTGGGTGGCCCACCAAGGGCTGTCGGTGTTCATCCGGAGACGCTAGATACTGTGACGAAGCCGCACAAGCCGCATGCCCCGGATCTCCGCGGTCCTGCCGCCGAATTCCGGGCCACGACCCCTTTCTCGCTGCATCGGATCCTGTGCCCGACATCCGTCTTCTCTACTCCAGCGCGGCCAGCGCCGATAAGTCATACGGCGCCCTGGTCGAAATCATGAACCACGCCCAGACGCGCAATATCGAGCGCGGCATCACGGGTATCCTCTGCTACGGCTCCGGCCAGTTCCTGCAGGCTCTGGAAGGTGAGCGGCGGGCCGTGAATGCACTCTACCACCGCATCGCGCAGGACGCGCGCCATGCCGATTGCCAGTTGATCGATGTGGCGGAGATCGAGTCGCGCGCCTTCCCCGAGTGGACGATGAAGGTCGTGAACTGGGAAACCGGTGACACCGCGCGCCGCCGCGCTGTCCTTCAGGCCGATACGGGATCCGATGTGTTCGATCCCGCCGTCATGACGGCGGCTCAGGCGACGACGTTCCTCCTGCATCTCGCGGCGCTCGAACGCGAACTCGCCGCCGACTGACCCAGTCGGCGGCGAGCGCGGCACCACGCGGCGTGGCGGTAAGCTAGAAGAACACCGGTTCGCGATAGGCGCCGAACACGTCTTCGAGTGCCGCCCGGATTTCGTAGAGCGTGCAGTAGGAACGGGCGCAGTCGAGAATGTGCGGCACCACGTTTTCGGTCCCACGCGCGGCGACTCGAAGCGCCTCGAGATGCCGCGCGCAGAGGGCGTTGTCACGTGATGCCCGCAGCGCCGCCATCTTGGCCTTCTGCTCCTCCTCCGCCTCCTGTCCGATGCGCAGGATGGGAATGGTGAGTTCCGGCTCCTCCGTGACGAAGTCGTTGACGCCCACCACAAGTTTGCGGCGCTGTTCGATCTCCCACTGCTGCCGCGCGGCGCTTTCGGCGATCCGCTTCTGGAACCAGCCGTCTTCCAACCCCTTCACCACGCCGCCGATTTCGTCGATCTGCGCGAACAGTTGCTCGGCCTCGCGCTCGAGCTGGTCGGTGAGCGCCTCGATGTAGTAGGAGCCCCCCAGCGGGTCCATCACGTTCGGCACGCCGGTCTCGTAGGCGAGAATCTGCTGCGTGCGCAGCGCGACCTGCACGGCCGCCTCGGTCGGTAGCGAGAGCGTTTCGTCCATCGAGTTGGTGTGCAGCGATTGCGTGCCACCGAGGACCGCGGCCAGCGCCTGATACGCGACGCGAACCACATTGTTCATCGGCTGCTGCGCCGTGAGCGTCACGCCGGCCGTTTGCGAGTGAAAGCGCATCATCCACGAGCGTGGATTCTTCGCGCCGTAGCGCTCCTTCATGTGACGCGCCCAAATGCGACGCGCGGCACGCAGCTTGGCGATCTCTTCGAAGAAATCGTTATGGATATCCCAGAAGAACGACAATCGCGGGCCGAACTCGTCCACGTCGAGCCCACGGGCAATCCCGCGCTCCACATAGGTGAATCCATCGGCGAGCGTGAATGCGAGTTCCTGCGCGGCCGTCGAGCCCGCCTCACGGATGTGATAGCCGGAGATGGAGATCGTATTCCAATTCGGCGCGTGCTTGGCACACCAATCGAAACCATCCACGATGAGCCGCAGCGCCGGTTCGATGGGGAAGCACCAGGCGTGCTGCGCCATGTACTCCTTCAGGATGTCGTTCTGCACCGTGCCTTGGAGCTTCGACGCATCCACTCCCTGCTTCTCTGCTGCCGCGATGTAAAAGCACAGCAGAATGATCGCCGGCCCGTTGATCGTCATGCTTGTAGACACCTTGTCGAGGGGGATGCCCTCGAACAGCGTCTCCATGTCGGCAAGCGACGAGATGGCGACGCCGCACTTGCCCACTTCCCCTTCCGAACGAGGATGGTCGCTGTCGTAGCCCATCAGTGTCGGGAAGTCGAAGGCCACCGACAGCCCGGTCTGCCCCTGCGACAGCAAGAACTTGTATCGCTGATTGGTTTCGCGCGCCGTCCCGAAGCCGGCGAACTGGCGCATCGTCCAAAGCTTGCCGCGATAGCCCGTGGGATGAATGCCACGCGTGAACGGCCACGTGCCCGGTGTTTCGAAGGCGGTGCCAGCCGAATCCTCGAGGTCGAGCGCCGTAAACAGCGGCGGGACTTCCTGCGCCGAGTTGGTGTAGGCGATATCGCGCTTGCGGCCACCGTCGTACTGGCCCTTCCACCGCGCCACCTCCTGGCGCAGGGCGTCCAGCTCCTCCTGCTGCTGGCGGACGACGTCTTCGAGTTCGCGGATACTGGTCATGCGCTGGTCCCCTTGGGGTGCGACAACGGCGCGTAGGCGGCGCCGGTCAGGAGGGAGCTGCTACGGGCACGCAGGGCGTCCGCCACGGCGAACGGGACCAGCGTACCTGCTTCGAGGGCATCGAGTTGGGCGTCGAGCCAGGCGAGCGTGTCGGCGTCGTGCCAGAGCCGCTGCCGGATCTGCTGTTCCACCACTTCCATCACCCGCTCCCGAAGGCGGGCGCGGCGGCGTTGGCGCAGCTCACCACTAGCGTCAAGATAGCGGAAGTGCCGTGAGAGCGCGTCCGCCACTTCGGCCACGCCTTCGTTCTGCGCGGCGACAGACCGGAGCACCGGCGGTGTCCACAGTTCGGGGTGCTCTTCCTGCGCCGCGGCGCGGGCTGCCCGCGCCGGGTTCATGGCATCACGCAGCGCGTCCCGATCGGCGTCGGCCATTCCGCGCAGGTCGACACCATGATGCGCCGGCATGTTCTTCATCGTGGCGCCCGATCGTAAACCAAGCATGAGCTCGATGTCGTTGCGCAACCGATCCGCACCGGGGCGATCGGCCTTGTTCACCGTATACACATCGGCGATCTCCATCACGCCCGCCTTGAGCGTCTGGATGGAGTCCCCCGACTCGGGTACAAGCACCACGAGCGTCGAATCCGCAGCGCGGGACACGTCGAGCTCACTTTGCCCGACGCCGACGGTCTCGATGAGGATGATGTCCTTGCCGAATCCGTCGAGCACATCGCAGACCTCGCGCGTGGCCGTGGCGAGACCGCCAAGCGAGCCACGGGTTGCCATGGAGCGGATGAACACGCCGGGATCGAGCGCCACGTCCTCCATGCGGATGCGGTCGCCGAGCAGCGCCCCGCCCGTAAATGGTGATGTGGGATCGACCGCGACGATGCCGACGGTGAGTCCGGCGTCACGGTAGTACCGCGCAAGACGCGTGGTGAGCGTGCTCTTTCCTGCGCCCGGCGGACCCGTAATGCCGATGCGTCGGGCGCGTCCGAGCAGCGCGTGCTGCGCGGCCAGAATCTGTTCGAAACCGGCGCGATGGTTCTCGACGATACTCACCGCGCGCGCCAGCGCGGCGGGCTTACCGGCACGAAACTGCGTGAGAAGACGCGCCACGGGAGTGGTCGTCGTCACCAACTCTGCCGCCAGGTCGCTGTCCGGTTCCCTACTCGCTGCCATCATCGTGTTCGTCGCGGATGTCACCAACCAATTCCTCGAGGAGATCTTCCAATGTGACCAGCCCCGTCACCGCACCGCCATCCTGTACGATCGCCAGTTGACGCCGCGAGCGCAGCATTTCGAACAGGAGATCCTTGGCCGACTTTTCGGGGCGCGTGAACGCGACGGGACGCACCGCCGGCACCGTTTCACCGCGGCGTCGAAAAACGTCGAACACGTGGACCATCCCGCTGATCTGGTCGGGTGAGTCACGATAGACCGGTACGCGACTGTAGCCGGCCGTGGCCACCTGTCGTGCGAGCTCAGCGGCCGTAAGGTCATCCCGCAATAGAAACATGTCGGGTCGCGGTGTCATGACGTCGCGCACCGTCTTGTCGCCGAACTGCACGACGCCGGTGATGATCGCCATTTCCTCGGTGGCCCCGATGTCGTGGAATGTGCCATCGCGCAGAAGTTCCTCCAGCCCATCGCGCATATCGTCACCGTTCGTGGTCTCAGGTCTGGTGACGAGGCGTCGGACGATGTCCGCGAGGGCGTGAAACGGCGCGAGGATGAGATCCGTCAGGCGAAGCACGGGCACCAGCACCGGCACCAACTGGGGGGCCCACCGCCGACCGACGGCCCGCGGCAGCAACTGTCCGAACACCAGCAACAGCCCGAGGAAGAGCACGACGTCGCGCACGAATATCCACGCCTGTACCCCGTCGTTCATCGCAATGACGGAGCCGGTGGCGAACACCACCAACATGCTCGCCGTCCCGGCGGTGTGGACCAGACGGGACGGACGTTCGAGGTAGCGGGCCATCGCGCCCATGCCACCAACGCGATGTTCAATCCAATGACGCAGCCACAGGCGGCTCACCGCACGAACGGCAGTCGCGGACAGCGTGAGCAGCGCGACCGCGGCGACGGCCATGATTATCGTAAGGGCCGTCATTGTTCGCGGTCCTCGTCATCTGCGGCGCTCGGGTCTTCCATCGGGAGGCGCTCGAGATAGACGCGCTCGATCTTGCGACGAATCACGCGCTCGACGATGACCTTGAACGGGCCGATGCTCAGAGACTCGCCGGCGCGCGGCACGCGGCCAAGGAGTTCCATGACGAGGCCGCCAACGGTAGAAACGTCGTCACGGCCGAAGTCGTAGCCGAGCGCGGAGGAGAGGTCGTCGAGCGTCAGACGCCCCGTCACCCAGAACCGCAGGTCATCTTCGCTCTCGACCAGTCGCTCCTCATCGTCGTACTCGTCACGGATCTCACCGACGAGTTCCTCGAGGATGTCCTCGATCGTCACAAGGCCCGCGGTGCCGCCATACTCGTCCGCCACGATGGCGATATGACGGCGGCTCTGGCGAAACTCCCTGAGCAGGTCGGCGATGCGCTTCGAAGCGGGAATGAACACCGGCGGGCGCATCAGCGTCGTCCAGCCCCCCGCGGGCTCCTCGTCTGCAAGAACGGCCGGCAAGAGATCCTTGACGTAGAGGATGCCCACGATCTCATCGATCGACTCCTCGAACACGGGGACGCGCGAATGCTGGAGACTCCGCACCCGATCGATCATCTCCGACCATGAGGTGTCTCGTTCGATGCCCAGCATATCGACGCGCGGTACCATGACCTCTTCCGCGGTCGTCTCGCCGAAATCGAACACACCGAGCAACAGCTCGCGCTCCTCGCCGGTGACGTCCGACTCGCTGGTCACGACATCGCGGAACTGCTGCGCGGCCTCTTCGCGACGCTCCTGCGTCGCTTCCGACTCCGACACGACCTCCGCAAAAAGCCCGTCCACCCAATCGCCGAGCGCGACGATGGGCCACAGGACTTTCTCCACGAGACCCGTGAACCACGCCAGCCGTTCGGCCGCATGATCGCCAAGGGCATCCCCCAACACACGTGCGACGCTCTCCGCCACCAGCACAGTCGCCAGGCCGACCAGCAGCAAGAGGGCGAGAAGCGAGAGCGTAGCGTGTCCGGCGAGATCGAGGGCCACGGCCAGCCCGCTCCCCGCCACGAGGTGGCCGGCGACGCGCGCGAACGCCAGGGCCCGGTGCGACTGCTCGCGCCCAGGGATCGAGCGCGGCACCGCCGGCGACGGCACCCCGAAGCTCCCGCGATCGGTGTTTACGGGAAGCGCGCTCTCCGACAGCAGGGCCCCGTCGGCCACGGCCGACAAGGCCGCGACGGCTGCACCAGCAGCCGCCAGTCCCCACGCCATTGCGCTCATGCGAGGCGAGACGGGGTGATCCAGAAGCGGCGCAACAGCTGCTCCTGGCGTCGCCACATCGGCGACGTCGTGCGTGCATCGTCTTCCGGATGCTCCCAGCCACAGGCGTGAAGCGTCCCATGCACCACGAGGCGTGCGAGTTCCTCACGCACCCCGACCCCATGTGCGCGCGCCTGCGCTCGCGCCACGTCGGGGCAGATATACACGTCGCCGATCACCGTACCGGCAGGATCGGCGCCAAGCGCGAAGGTGATCACGTCCGTCGGTCCCGCGTGACCCAGATGACGCCGGTTGAGCGTCGCGCTCGCGCGCGACGACACGAACGTGATCGAGAGCATCGCGCGCGGGACCTTCAGCGCACGCAGCACCTGCCGGCAAAGCTCGGCGAGTTTCTCGGTGGCCACCGGAATCCGCGTGCCGTCGCATTCCACGGCGACGACCCGCGGTTCCGGTTTGGGCAATCGACCCTTTGTCATCCTCCACCCGCTGCGTCTTCGTTGTACGCCCGGATGATGTCTCGCACGAGCCGGTGCCGAACGACGTCGGCCTCGTTGAAATAATGAAACGCGATGCCTTCGATGCCGTGCAGGATGCGTTCGATCTGCATGAGCCCCGAGTCCTCGCGGCGCGGCAGATCCACCTGTGTCTTGTCGCCGGTGATCACGATCTTCGAGTTCACGCCGAGACGCGTGAGGAACATCTTCATCTGCGCGCCAGTCGCGTTCTGCGCTTCATCCAGAATCACGAACGCGTCACCCAGAGTGCGACCGCGCATGAACGCGAGGGGTGCGACTTCGATGGTGCGAGACTCGATCAGCTTCTGGATACGCTCGAAGGGGATGAGATCGTCGAGCGAATCGTACAACGGCCGGAGGTAGGGATCGACCTTCGCCTGCATGTCGCCGGGGAGGAAACCGAGACTCTCCCCCGCTTCCACGGCTGGTCTGGCCAGGACGATGCGGCGCACGCGCTTGCGCATGAGTGCGTCGACGGCCGCGGCGACCGCGAGATACGTCTTGCCCGTTCCGGCCGGTCCGATCCCGACGACGATGTCGTTCTCGGCAATCTTCTTGAGATACTCGGCCTGCCCCGGCGTCTTGGGCTGCACGCCACGCCGCGCGCCGGGGAGGACCAAGCTCCCGCTCGTCGCACCCGGGGTATCGGCGGGACGCTCCGTGAGCGAGAGGCGGAGGACATCATCGGCGGTGACTGATTTGCCATCCCGCACGAGGGCCACGAGCGCCGAGGCCACCGATTCGGCCCGCCCGATGGCGTCGGCGTCTCCAGCGAGCGACAGGTGATCACCGCGCAGGGCCACTCGGGCGCCCGTGGCGCGCTCAAGTTCCTTGAGATTGCCATCATTGACGCCGGCCAGCATCTGGAGATCGGCGCCCTCGACGGATACCCGCGCGGTCGCCACTTCGCCTCGCTCGGCGCGCGGATCGCTCACGAACGCGCCTCGCGTTCGGCCGCGTGTACGGCAATGTGCAACTCCGCGAGGTCATCGGCCGGAACCGCCACCGGCGCCCCTTCATACAACGAGCGCGCAGCCGTGGTCTTGGGAAAGGCGATCACGTCGCGCAGAGAGGGAGCACCGGAGAGGAGCATCGCAATGCGATCGAAGCCGAATGCGATCCCGCCGTGCGGCGGCGCGCCGGCGCGTAGTCCCTCGAGGAGAAAGCCAAAGCGCCGCTCCTGCTCCTCCACATCACCGATCCCGAGGAGCGCGAACATACGCGACTGTGTGGCTGGATCGCTGGTGCGGATGCTGCCACCGCCAAGTTCGGTGCCATTGAGCACGACGTCGTACGCGAGGGCGCGCCAGCGAGCCGGTTCGTCCGGATACGCGGCCATATCGTCGGGATTCGGCGCCGTGAACGGATGGTGCACCGCCGCGAGCGCGCCGGACTCGGGATCCTGTTCGAACATGGGAAAGTCGAGAACCCAGAGGAAACGCTGCGCCTGTTCGTCCACCAGGTCGAGGCGCCGTGCACATTCCTGACGGACGCGATCGAGCGCGGGACTGCTCACGCGATCGGCCGCCGCGACAAACAGCGCGAGGTCTCCATCCTCGAGGGCGAACTGCGCCTTGGCATTCTCGGTGAGGAACTTGGCGAGCGGTCCATCGTACTCGCCGTCGGCCTTCCGCAGGCGGAGGAGTCCACCGGCCCCCGCCCCCTTGGCCAACGCTTCGAGCTCGTCCACCTGCTTGCGACTCCACGCAGCGCCACCGGGCACGACGAGCCCACGGACGCGAGCACCATTCGCCATAGCCGTCGTGGTCACGGCGAAGTCGAGACCGGCGAACACGGCACTGTAGTCGCGCAGACGTAGCCCGTACCGCAGATCGGGGCGGTCACAGCCGTAGAACTCCATCGCATCGGCGTAGGTCATGCGCTCGAATTGCGCCGGCACATCGTGATGCCCCGCTTCGCGCCACAGCGCCCCGATGAGACCTTCGGCCAGTGTCATGATGTCCTGCCGGCCGATGAAGGAGGCTTCGATATCGATCTGTGTGAACTCGGGCTGACGATCCGCCCGGAGATCCTCATCGCGGAAGCAGCGCGCGATCTGGAAGTAGCGATCGAAGCCACAGCACATGAACAGTTGCTTGTAGATCTGCGGCGACTGCGGCAGCGCGTAAAACTCACCCGGGTGCACACGGCTGGGCACGAGATAGTCGCGTGCCCCCTCCGGTGTGGGTTTCGTGAGGATGGGTGTCTCGAGCTCGAGATACCCGCCATCGCTCAGGAATCGGCGCGTGACCTGCAGCAGCCGATGACGGAGCACGAGATTCTCCTGCAGCTCCGGACGACGCAGGTCGAGGTACCGATGCCGGAGGCGCAATTCCTCGGCCGGCATCTTGTCGCCACGCCCGCGGGCCACCGGCAGGGCCGGTGTGACCGCCGGGCCGACGACGGTGAGCGCGCGCACACGCACTTCGACCTCGCCCGTTCCCATGTCGGGATTGATGCGGTCGGTTTCCCGCGCGATCACTTCGCCTTCGCACAACACCACCGATTCCACACCGACGGCGGCGGCGAGTGTCTGGACATCAGCGGGGCTCCACGCGGGGCCGAAGGCCAGCTGCACCAGTCCCGTACGGTCGCGCAAGTCGATGAACACGAGCCCACCAAGGTCGCGGCTGCGATGCACCCAACCGCCCAGGCGGACGGTGCGGCCGACATCGTCTCGGCGCAGCAGGCCGCACGGGTCGGAGCGCATGGACGTGGAGAGCACGGACGACTGTGGCGTGGACGACATCAGGGACGGAACTCCGAGCACGGGAGCGAGAGAGGCACTGGCGACCGCCGGTGCCGACCAACGACCATCGATTGGCGCAAACGTTGAAAAGTAAATGCGTTACGTGACTCGGGGTAGGATTTTCGACGTCGGTTTCGCTTGACCTCGCCTTCCGGCGACGTTTAGTCTCCCATATGCGCCGCATGCTCATCTGCGGGCTTGCCGCGTTCGGCTGGGCCACCACTGGGCTCCGTGCGCAGCCGGTGCCCGCGCGCGACCTTTGGGAGTTCCCGCTCGGGGCCATCTTCGAGCCACCGGCCTTGGCATCCGAGGCGGGCGCTGGTCTGTGGAACCCTGCCACGGTCGCGCTGCCCACGGGCGACCGGTTCCGGTTCGGGGTGGCGTCGCTGAGTACCGGAAGCGCTCAGGGCGTCGACGGCCAACTGCTGGCTGCCGCGTGGCGGCGGGGCGGCGGCACGACGGTTGGGCTGTCGGTGGCGCGGAGCGCTGTTGGCGGTCTGGTGCGCACCGAGTCGGACCCGCAATCGCTCGGCAACATCCCCTACCAGAGCACCCTCACGAGCTTCACGGTCGCCCGTGCGCTGGTGCCTCATCTCACGGCGGGGCTCGCGGCGCGTTGGCGTAACGGCCGCGCCGATCAACTCACCCGCCATGCGGTCGCCGCGGATCTTGGCGTGGTCCTGCACGACCTGCCGTGGCGTGACGCCCGGGTCGCGGTGTCGAGCTTCCTGTGGCGCCCCGGCCGCGAGGTGGAAGACCGGCCGGCGCTTGTGGCGGCGGCCGACGTCAGGCTCGCTGGCGCCTCGCGCGCTCGTGAAGCGCGTCTGGGGTACACGGAGAGCGCGGTGAATCGTGGCGCCCGTGAACGTGGCCCGTTCGTTTCGGGTCGCTGGGACCGCGTGGAAGCACGTGCGGCACTCGTCCGTGCCACCGCGGGGGCCGGCGCCGCCACCCGCGTCCGCAGCGGGCTGGCGCTGTATTACGCGCGCTACGCCGTAGGCGTAGCGCGCGAAGAGGGCATTGGCGGCCTGGGGCCGGTCTATCAGTTCACGCTCAGTTCACTCCTCAAGTGACCAGTACCGATATCGCCGTTCTGCCGGACCTGCTCGACCTCGATCCCGATGCCGCGATCGCCACCCTGCGATCGTGGATGGAGGAACGCGGCGAACCGCCATACCGCGCGACACAGGTGTTCGGGCGACTCTGGCAGCGACCGGTGGCGTCGTTCGAGGAGATGAGCGAGCTCCCGAAAGGGCTACGAGAGGCGCTCGCCGGCGCGTTCCGTATTTCCTCCCTCGAGCTGGCCACCCGTCAACGCTCGGTAGACGGCACGGAGAAGTTCCTGTTCCGCCTGCACGACGGACAGTTCATCGAAACGGTAGCCATTCCTGATGGCGATCGGATGACGTTCTGTATCTCGTCTCAGGCCGGTTGCGCGCTCAAATGTGCGTTCTGCGCCACCGGCGTCATGGGATTTCAGCGGAACCTGCAGCCGTCGGAGATCGCCGGGCAAGTGCGTGCCCTGCGCATGCTTGAACCGCCCATCATCCCCACGAACATCGTGTTCATGGGAATGGGTGAACCGTTGATGAACTGGAAGGCCGTAAGTCCGTCGCTTACGCTCCTCAACGATCAGCGAGCGCTCGGCATCGGTGCGCGGCATATCACCATATCAACCGTCGGCATTCTTCCCGGCATCGTTGCCCTGGGCGAACGTCCCGAGCAATTCCGTCTCGCGATTTCGATCCACGCCCCGTCGGACGCGCTGCGCCAGACGTTGATGCCAGTGAACACGAAGTATCCGCTCGCGGAGGTTGTCGAGGCCGCGAAACAGTTCGATCGCCGTGTCACTTTTGAGTACGTGATGCTCGGCGGCGTGAATGATCAGCCCGAACATGCCGCGCAACTCGCTCAGCTCGCTCGCGAGTGTCGGGCGTTCGTGAACCTCATTCCGCTGCATCCTGGTGGTGCCATGGGCTTCTCGCCGACTCCCGCGCCGGTGATCACCGCATTTGCCAAGGCGCTGCGTTCGCGTGGCGTGGAAACGGCGGTACGACGCAGCCGGGGCCTCGACATCGCCGCGGCCTGCGGTCAGCTACGGACGGAACGACTCGGCCGGCGGGCGCCAGTCGCGCCCCACGAACACGGTGAGGTCAACGTAGCGTGACGTATCGGCGTCGACGCTGATCGCGCCGACGCCGAGTGCCTTCCGCACCCGCGTAGCCCAATCGTCATGCCCCGTGTGCACATGAATGCGCGTAACGGCACTGGGGTCCGACCGCCCCGACGAGAAGTCCACGACGTCGAATCCGTATTCGCGCAGATGCTGGGTGGCGCGCCGCGCCAGCCCTGATGCCCCACTGGTGTTGAGTACGCGAACACGAATGCGCACTCCCTGCGGCGGCCGTGCCGTGGTGTCGTCCAACGCCGCCACCGTCGGACGCTGTGCCGCCTGCACCGCGCGCTCTTCGCGCGTGCCAGCCTGCCACCATGCGGCCAGCGCACCGACGCCCACGAGTGTGATCAGCGCGAGGGCTGTCCAGGACCGCGCGCTCTTGTCGCGCCGCTCCGGGGACGGCAGTGTCGGAAGACCGACGGTCATGCGACGCTCCGTGCATCATGCAAGATCATGTCATCGTACCGCGTTCCAGAGGGCCACTGTTTCCAACGCGAGGCTCTTCCCCTCACGAATGGTCCACTCGAGACGGAGGCGCACGACCTGGCGGAACACCGCGTCGAACGCCTCTGGTACACGGTCGGCGAGAAAG
>Ga0164293_10000025_pt1 | contig 98522 bp, 82 predicted proteins | sample GEODES118metaG_FD_111487 | JGI IMG/M metagenome (GOLD analysis project Ga0164293, IMG submission 111487) | Eutrophic lake water microbial communities from Lake Mendota, Wisconsin, USA - GEODES118 metaG | ecosystem: Environmental > Aquatic > Freshwater > Lake | place: USA: Lake Mendota...
CCTGCTCCTGCTCCTGCTCCTGCTCCTGCTCCTGCTCCTGCTCCTGCTCCTGCTCCTGCTCCTGCTCCTGCTGCTACTGAGGATGCTGCCGCTGCTGCTACTGCTGCGGATAAGACTAAACTTGCTGATGCTGCTGTTGCTCCTGTTATTTCGGATGAACAAAAAAAAGATTTTGAAAAATATGCAAAAATGATTAAAATGGGCGTTCCACCGCCTGCTATAAGATTAAAGATGACAGAGGAGGGGATACCTGAAGCCGATATAGATGCTTTTTTTGTTGGTCTTCAGACTTTTATTGATAAAAAATTTCCTCCTGATGCTTCTGCTCCTGCTCCTGCTCCTGCTCCTGCTCCTGCTCCTGCTCCTGCTCCTGCTCCTGCTCCTGCTCCTGCTCCTGCTCCTGCATCTCTTCTTGATGCAATCAAAAAAGGCACAACTCTCAAGAAAGTAACAACAACAAACATTCCTCCGAAAACTGATGCGATGGGTGATGTTAAAGCGAAACTGGCCGTGCATAGAGAAAGACTCGGAGAGGATGAGCCGGATATAGTGGCAGTTAAGGTTCCGAATCTTGCTGATACTATTCTAGAAATGAAGTTGAAGGCGACAAATGCTATTAGTAAACTTGAAAAAGAAAATAAAAATGTGGAAATTTTATTTACTCGTGCTAGTCAAGCAATAAGTAAGGCTGATGTCCTTTATGAAACTGCTATTTTAAATAAAGATGTTGATGGTTATAAAAATGCAAATGGTAGTCTTGATATTGCAGTTAAAGAAGCCCAAGATGTTGTTAATGCTGCTAAAAACGCATCCGTATATGCCGCTAGTGCCTTACAACTTTTTATTGAAATCCGTAAAAATCTCGGCAGTGCTGTTGATAGCGAAGTTGATACATCCATTAAAAAGGCTACCGGTTTTGTAGATACAACAGAATCAAATATTAATAAAGCTAAAAAATCTTTATCTGATGTTAGTAAATTAAAAAGTAATATAGAAAATGAATTAAAAAAAATAAGTAGTAGCGTTGATGCTGAAAACCTAAAAAAATTTCCAGAACACATTGAAGTATTGACAAACATTGTTAATGCGATTGTGGGTGGTAGTGGAATGATTGATGACTCAAGTTTAGATGTAGAAAACAAATTAAAATATTTTGATAGTGTAACAAAATCAGTTTTCCCATCTAAAGTTGGGGATATTAAGGCTTATGATATGGATAGTAATACAGATCTGTTACACTACATGAATAGTATTAAACCTGTATATAGCTGTAATTCTACATCAAGTCCTGAATTATGTAAAACACTTGATAAACTTATAGCAAAACTTGAAAAAAAAATAGAGGCAGATGAAGAAGCGGACTTTGGCGGCGGTGGCCATATTAAAAAGAAATTAATACGTAAAAAAACATATCGTAATTTAAATAAACTCACCAATAATACATCCAGAAAAAGGATAAATTTAACCGAAGTATTCAAAGCCAAAAAAAGTAACAATAAGACATTACGCAAAAAATAGTGCTTATAAACACGAATAATATGTAGTAGTATAGTTTACTATATATTATTTCTTATATGTAGTAGTTTACTACCTCCCGGAAAATTGAACTTGTAATCATTACTATAATAGAATACAGACAATCCAAACGTTACACTACTCGTATCCATCAAACAAACAAGCAATCAATATGCAATCTTCCATCAAGTTCTTGACCAATCAAAGACCCGCGTCCGCTGCTGGTTCTGGCACTGAAGCCGATGCCGAGGCCACCCCCGCCGTGGATGCGGCTTCATTCAACCGCGGAATTATCCAGATAAGTATTCCTCCGTTTACTCACTCATCCTCTCTCTCCTCCATCCCCCCACCCAGACAAAAAATCCGCGTTATAATGTATGGTTCCATCGATTGTTCCGGTTCTATGGACGAAAGTGCAACCCGTTGCCAGTCCCATCATCAACAACATCAACGCACCACCAAGATGGATTTCGTCCACGCGACATTGAATAATATGGTTGACACGATTATTTCCCAGCAAGAGGAATTTTCGCATGTCGAGTTTTACCTTGCTCTTGTCCAATTCCATTCCAGTGCGACGTGTGTTCTATACCCGATGCGTGTGACTCCCGATACAAAAGACGAGATTCTTCGAGTCATTTCATGCATCAGACCTCAGGGCGGCACCAATTTCGAGAAATGTTTCAGGGTGATTTCGCAACTGATTTCAAATGAAGCGCAGCACATTTCACCTTCCGACGATATTCCCGAACATTGTGTCCAACGTATGCACGTTTTCCTCACCGATGGCGAGAACAATGAAGGCAACAAGAGTATCCCCCATCTTGCCAGCATTCTTGGTGAATCTTATGCAGCACAGCCCACGCAAATCATGATTGGATACGGCATAGAGCACGACTCTGCCACACTTCAATCCCTCTGCTCGCATTTCCCCAATTCGCGCCAGTGGTTCATCGACGACATTGAGAAGACGGGATGCATTTTCGGCGAGATTCTATGGTCATCCGTCAATGCTGCATTTACCAAAGTCTCCATCTCAACGCCCTACGCCGAGGTCTACGATTTTGAGACGATGCAATGGAAGAAGGAAATCTGTCTTGGCGATTTTGCGTATGATTCGTCACGCACATATTACATTCGCACCTCATGGCAGCACCACCAATTCGTTTGCAAATTCACATACACTTCCATTGAAGCACCCCAAGATACTTCATGCGATATCGTCGTGCCCATGAACTACATGTCGCTGCCATCACCCACGGAGACTATTACGGAAACAAAAGACGCAGATGTCGAAAAGGAGCTATGGCGTCTCGACACCATCTTAGCAATCGACAAATCGATCCAATTCTTCAAGCTGATGCGTCGCATGACATTCCAGGACCAAGCTGCTGAAAAGGCACGACTCGTTGACCAAATCACTGCATTCCAAGAGGAGTTCCTCAAATACGCAACCGACAACAACCTCATTGACGACCCTTTCATCATCCAACTTGCCGACGATTTGTTCGTCTGCATCAGCGGACTTGCGGCTTCATATATCGGCGAGAGATATATTACAGCAAGACAGGCATCGCAAATTCAGCAACGTGCAGTCACCATCAACGACATCACACCCATTCAACGCGAAATCATTGACTCGATGCCGATTGCAGAGGATGAAGTTGAGGGGATGGTCGCCTTATCAAGGATGCGCGGACGCGTGGCGTCGTTTACTCCCGATAATATGGCGTCCACGATGATGATGCCACCTCTTGACGACAACGTGCCCTCCGATTATTGCACTCCAGTAAGCCGTGCTCGTTCGGCATATGTCGGGTGTGTCGCCAACGATACAATACAAGTGCCGCCTACATCTACTCCCGACGACCAAGAACCCAAGACACCAAATGCTGCTGCCGCTGCTGCTGCCCTTGCCGACGACAATGTGCCAAGCGAAACCCAGGAAAAAATGTTGAGCGATTTGACACCATCGTCACGTGGAATTGGCTCGAATTTGCGAATCATGACACGCGATGCGATGATTGGGATGCGAAAGTCAAAAGTTCGGGGTGGACGGGGTGGAAATGGAAACTGGTGTGGCGATGAAAATGATATCGGTGGTGGAGCATATGCATACGCATACGATAACGATTTCACGGATTCGTGTGGCGGTGATGATACATTTTCGAGCCACGCTTCACCAGGATGTGCACGAATTGGGCGCATGCTTTCGGCACCCGCAATTCCGCCAAACAATCCCGTCGCCCGGACCACAACTGCGCCGTTTTAACTTTGGGTAAGTAGGCAAGTAGGTAAGTAGAGAAAATAGAGGACAATGGCGAATCGAATAAATAGTGGGATGAATAGATTTATTACATTTTTTTATTATTTTTTATTTTTTTGTTTATTATTTTTACTATCCATATAGTGAAATATATTATATCAACGAAATCAATATAAACTTTTGTTAATATAATATATTACTATCACTACTATCACTCTACATCCACTACTGCAACTATAGCCACCAAATGTCCGGTATCGAATCGCCTGTTATTGTCACGATGTCGCCTGTATCATCGCCGACACAATCGAATACAACAACCACCCAGATTTGCGAGAATGTAGCAAATCAACTAATGTTGGTTCTTCCAGATTTAGAAGAAATCGCATCAAGTGAAAAGGTAAAGATTGAGCTTGAGCAAATACAACCAAAAGAACCCGAAACCCCCACATCTACCCCCTTAGTATCATCGCCGTCGTCGTCGCAACAAACCGAACCAGAAAAAGAAAAGGAAAAGGAACAAGAACAAGAAAAAGAATCTAAAACAAAACTTATCGAAGAACAACAAGAAAAAAACGTAGTCGCTATAGTTAAAGATTTCAAGTATTGTTACGAAGAATTTGATAAACAAATTAAGAGCCAAAATCTTGTTATTTCCATGGAAACAATTATGCGAATGCTTCGAATTGCAATGGTGATCGTCGAACAAACGAACGAAACGGGTAAAAACAAGAAAGATTTTGTAATTCGGATGATAGCAAAGATAGTTTCAGAGTGTCCTGATTCTACGATGATGAGTACCGAAATGAAACTTGAGATTTTGAATATGCTTTATTCGCCTCTTTTTGATGATACGATTAAGCTTGTGGTTGATGCATCGAAAGGGACACTTGATTTGAATAAAGTGCAAGAAGTTGCAGCTCAAGTCGCAGTAGGATGTTTTAGCAGGTGTTTGGCGTTCCTAAGCAAGAAGAACTAGGTTGGGTTAGGTTAGGTTCGCTCGACTCCCCCCCCCCCCCAAAGGATTATAATATTTAATAAAAACCTTAAACCCAGATTTTATTTATATGGTTTTACATGCGGTTTACACGCGACTTATTTATTGTTTGAAATGTCGAATCGTATGAATCGCCGATTTACAAACAGGGCATTCGCATTTCGTCATTTGTTGCATGCATCGATAGCAAGATATTGCATGATTGCAGGGGTAAAACAGCACATTCTTTTTATTTTCGTAACACATAATACATTGGTGTTCTTCATTATCCGTCAAGTCAACCATGAGTGGTTTGTCGCCAATACATGCCAACACCAACGCACTTCCAGGAGATGATATAGTATGTGAATGTGTGTCCGCATGCGACGCAGCCGGTGGCGGCGTAATGATCATACCCACGTCCATAGTAATACGCGTATAAAACCCCAAAAAACCAGCTCGTGCATATTCGTTGTCGCAGATTCTTACTCGCGTATGACTAGCATCATTTTTCTCATAGTATACACTATTATTATCATTTCTCGAAATCGAGAAAATAATATTGGGTGTCAATCCGTCAATACCAATCGTTATAACATTGGGGGTATCAAAACCAGCAGGAAATGCCAAATAAGTTGAATACCTCGAAGCATAACATTTGCGAACGCGTGTATCATCGTAAATAAAATCCACATATGCCCATGTCTGGTAATTGCGTGCTTTCACCCATCCAGCTCCACTCCGACTTCCTGGTCCCGTCACACCATCTACTAAAAAAATGTAAATGTCATTAAAGTCAATAATGGGTATAGGGGTGGACGAATCTTCTTGATTTCCATGCGATGATTCATTTTCAGGAAAAATATAGTCATTTTCCCTTATTGCATTTGTCACATTTGTCGCATTTGTAGTTTGCACACTATAAAATGTTGGCATATATACATCATTGTCTTTTCTAAAAATCGTTATCCCGGCTTTAGAATGCGGTGCACTGCCGTTACTCATTGGTCTAGATTTGTATTCGATATAAATATCTCGCAATTGAGGGCTAGCGGGTTGCCATTCCCCGTTTATTTTTACTTTAATATCTGCATTTGCAGCATTATATGATGAACGCATCATGGTATGATATAAGGCGTCGTGTCGTTTCGCAGTTTACTTAAATATAAAAAAGTATATTTAAGTAAATTTAGTATATAGTATAAATGGCACCAACACATTACTGAGCCAATGCCGCACACGCACCTCCGCCTCCAAATATCGACGGAATACTATATCCACCCTTAGCATCCTGAACATATTTTGCAATAACGCGTTTCGGGTATTTGTCAATCTTCATAATATCCTCCGTATCGTATACATTCCCGGTCTTGTCGATATAGTAAATAATGCCTCTGATATCCTGTGCCCAGATATCGACCTTCACATTTTTCGGCGTTGAAGGTTCTGTCAGGTTCTCCTCCTCCATAACACTATGTGGTGTTCCTTTGATGTGTGTCCCGCAATATGATTCGCCTTCCTTTTTACGCCGCGTGCATTGTTCACCGCTAGCTCTCTTTGCACAGCATCGGTCGTATATAGGCACAACGCTTTTCACGCGTTTGCGTTTCATAAAGTCGTCTTTTCCTACTTTGATTTTTTCATAATTGTATACAAATGCAGCGAGCGAGTTGCATTTCATCTTTGTCTCTCCCAAAATAGAAATATCGCGACCTTGCACCGACTCTTCAAGATCCCGAACCATCGTTTGTATACGTCCCGCAACCTGGTTCTTGAATTCGATCAAGTATTCGTCAATGCGTTGGTTTAATCGTCTTTCCATTTCGTGGTGTCTTGGATTTGCGTGGTTGTAATATATAAGTAGGCGTTCTTAATATAATATAGTATATATATCTTTATTTCAATTTTATATATATTATATTAAAACAACATGGGTTCGCGTCGCACCGCACTCGTCGTTACATCATCCCTTCAAGGTCGGGGTCAGAGTCGGGATTGTGTTGGTCAAATGCAGGTGGTAGTTCTACATCAGTAATTTGTATATCAACAACTTGCGTGTAAGGGTCTTGTTGTTGTTGTTGCTGCGGTTCATGGTGTGTTATTGAATTTTCATGAATACTTAGATTATCGTGGGTTAGTGGTAAAATATCAATAACAACATTGTCGTTCTCATTGTTAGCACCTATTTCAGATGCAGCCTTTGATGCAGTCGGTGTAATATTTTGCGATCCATTTGTATTCATTCCTGCATAAACAAGATTCGCTGAAACTGCCGCGAGAATATTTGACTTATTTGACTTATTTGACTTATTTGACGCATTCGAAGGTAATACGACGACGGGTGTAGACGTAGATACACGCGGCGTAGATGCTGCAGCTATCAGTTGAGGAATAGGCAAAGGTGTGGGCGTGGGTGTTTGCCGCTGAGAATTAAAAAATTGTTGTAAGTTTTGTAATTGTTGCAATTGTTGCAATTGTTGCAATTGTTGTAAGTTTTGCGATTGTTGTAAGGGGTCAATATGTCCTGTCTGTTCCGCATGCAGCTGTTGAGGTTCGGGACGATGCACTTGCACGCCACTTTGTATCGTATTATTTAATTTTAGTATGGGTGTATGTCTTACACTAGATGTGGGAGTAGATATAGAAGCTATCTTTAGTTTATTCAGACTATTACCTACTTGTTGCCCGCTATATGAAACTATATCTGTTAATTCGACGATTTCGTTACTTGTTACTTGTTTGATACCACTATGTTGGTTTAAAACCGACGTCGATGTATGTTCTCTATTCCGTCTTCTTTGGTCGCGATATTCTTCTTGTGAACCTGTTTTTGGTTTAGAATTTGAACCCGAACCCGAACCCGAACCCGCGCTAGCCGGTCTAGAATGATTGCCGGTTAATAAATTCACTCCGCCTTTAAAAAAATTTGAAACAGAGCTCATAAATCCGGAGCTATTGCTTGCACTTGATACATTTCCGTCGGTTTTTTTATTTGCATTTTCTCCCATTCCCATTCCCGCCCCACCATTTTTTGAATTTCTTGAACTTCTACCCCCGCCGACACCCGCGGCACCACCACCACCACCTCTACCATCGTCATTGTCGTCATCGTCGCCTCCTCTACTTCCAAACGAGTCTGGCGATGATCCACGACTTCGTCTTCTTTCACGCGAACTTCTTCGTCGTCTTTTATTATTATCGCCGTCACCGCCATCACCCCCGCCATTCCCGCCACCATTTTTATTATCATATTCATTTGTTATTCTATCGCCGTTTACTGTAACCTCTGTTAACCCATTACACAAGTTCGGTGTATGTGCATTAAAAGTTATCTTTCCGCTTACGGCGTCCGGTTCTCCATAATTTTTCTTAAATACCTTTACTATTTCATCGTCGATTAATGGTGCAATATCTTGCAAATTTTTTATATCTGTTTTTATGATTTGAAGCATATCTTTTGCAGATATACGTTGGTCTCGTTTTAATGACAATTCGATCATTATTTTTTTATTGATTTGCTGAAACTGAAGAGAGCATAAACGATGAGACTCTGACCTTTTCCCAAGTTGAAAATATGTATCTATTGATTTAATAATACCTACAAAAATACTGCTTACACCTAAAATAATATTCATTTTATCATACCCAATATCAATACCTGTTGCAAAACCGATCGCACTTGACAATATGATAACCGGAATGTTAATATAGTTTGATCGTTCATTGTATTTTTCATAGGAATATCGATGTAAAATCGAAAATGATTCGCATTCTTCCGCGTGAATTTTTAATAGATATTCTAAATCCGTGTTGTAGTCTATTTTATCTGTCATTTGTAAATAATAACTATATATATACTTATTATTATAAAAACTTTGTATTTTATTATTCGAATCTAAATCTAAATTATTCTCATCTCACTTGTCGGTTAAAAATCGTCGTTGCAATGGTTTTTTTATAACTGACCACACGTTAAATATATCCTTTTTATAATAATTTAAGAAACGAATAAACCCAACTATCCAACATATGAAAAAAATATTATATAAATATGAAGTGAAAGAATCCGCACCATCAAAATATATATTTATCTTTTTCAACATTTCCAAAACATTTATATATTTATAGTGATACACTTCGTCATCATTATTCAAATTTACATGTTTCTGGTCAAAGTATGACTCTAATTCTGTCAACATACATTTATTATCGTTAAAATACCAATGAATATAAATTGCGGGTAATAAAAATAAAAAATATATTAAATACTTACCCGGTAAAAAAACACCAAATATTAAAACGAATAGTAACAACAAATGAGAAAATCTTACTATTTTATTCATTACATTTTCAATCATGCTTATTAATGGAAAAAATATCGTATATATTATTATAATATTTTCCTAGTGTATGAATATACCGATTTTTACATTGTTTTCTCACGTTTCTCACGTTTCTCAACCTCTGCACGACTCGCATATAACCCGCGAGATAAAATGTTTTCTAACGTTTTCTGACCATTTTGTTATATCTTTTCGGTAATATATCAATAGACGGATAAACGCGACTATCCATAGTATTGTGCGATAATAGTTAAAGTTTCCATTTAATAAACCATATTTAAAATTACCTAAAACGGCAAAAAATCCATGTTTACTATTAAAAATATATTCATTTAATCCGTTGTGATATTGTTTGTCAAAACTATATTCAATTTCTGTTAATATACATTTATCATCATTAAAATACCAATGAATATAAGTAGCAGGCCATAAAAATAAATAGTATATTAAATATTTCCCAGGTAATAATGGTCCAATAATAAATAAAACAATTAAAGATATATGTAAAATAGTTATTACCTTTTGTAATAAATCTGTAATCATTATTTTACTTATGTGCAATGTAATATATGTATATAATGCGAATAAAAGTATAACAAATAGTATGAATAATAATAACCATAGATTTCGTCTTACTTAATCGATGAGGTCGTTCGCTCTTTCATTGTTTAATATAAACCAAAATAAAATCAATCCATTCCCCCAAATTAGATAACTTTCGAAACTACTTTTGTCAACTCCTAAAAAAACCAATATTGCAGTAATTGCAGGGTTCAAAAACGCCAATATAAGTATCAAAATAGCCCACATTTTAAAACTAGAAATTTTACGTTCCGTTTTACTTCCCATTTTCGTTAAGTTTTATACTATATACTTATTATAATAAAAAATCGCATAAAAACATTAACAATATTACAGCAATTTATAATCTGTATATTCATAACTATATTTGTCGGGGATACCTTTTGTGTCTACATAGTGATATGATATTACTTGTTGTTGATTATATTGACTTACACAAAACATAACAGGAAATGGTGTTTTCTCATCGAAATGTTCGTCTTTGTCCTTCTCTACGAATTTATCTCTATCATATGTAATCGTGTATTCCCCATTGTATGCAGTATTATATTTTGCGGTCCACTTATTATCATTATCTCTAAATTGCCCTGTAAATATTTTTTCGGGATACTTGTTAAACAAATATTGCGCCATCGCCGAGTCGTCTATTTTATCCCGTTCTAAAAACATTTTAATTTTCCGCGGAAAAATGATAGTTCGTAATAATCCCCCCTTTTCAAACTTCCGCATATCCCCCCCATCTACATCATAACACGCATATTTAAAAGAGGAGTGCAAGTCTGTAAAATAATAGAAAGGACCATATCGCGAAAAATGGGGCGACTTTTTTAATGAAAAAATTGCATTATATTTTGTATAATTGTCGTTGTTCCCATTATATACTACTATTGGTATTTCAAGCATTTTACCTCCCATGAAAATATTCATCATTTCTGGGTAAGAATAAAACAGATTAACAACACTATCATGAACGGGAAAGAATAGAACCTTTTTATAGTTAAATATTTCGCTTATAGTTACCCACCATAGTTTCGTTTCTTCGGGGATATACTGACTAGAAGTAGAATTAAAAGTAGAAGTAAAAGTAGAAGTATTGTCTTCTGTATCGACATCGACATCGGTTTCATGCAAAGTAGACTCGACAAATAATATATATCGATCACTCAAATAGGTTTCGTCAATGTTATTCATATACTTAGCCGGAATAAGCTTACCTTTTATTTTGTATTTTCCTTCTATAAAAATAGCATCAAGTGTTGATAATACTTTGTCGTATATTCTGGCATGGTCGCCGCCGTCGTCATCGTCGCTACCACTACCACTACCACTACCACTACCACTACCACTACCACTACCACTACCACTACCACTACCACTACCACTACCACTACCACTACCACTACCCTTACTCTTGTCCCTGTTATATATTAAGTTCGGCAAATAGAATTTGTTATCATCAGCTTTATATAACATAAATTCAAGAAATGGTTTATATGCATTTTTTTTAATTCTATATATAAGAAATTCTACCAAAACTTCATTCATGTTTTGATCGTCATGTTCCTTATAATCTTGTGAAAAATGTAGAGAATGTTTATGAGAAAAAGGATATATTGCATTAAAGTGTTTCTCTACTTTCTCTACTTTCTCTACTTTCTCTACTTTCTCTACTTTCTCTCCTTCTTCATCATCGCGATCCGTATCCGTATCCTTATCCTCGCCTATTTCATACCCCGTAGTTTCTCTAAACAAAAAATCCAAATTTTTTAAATCTTCTTTATCTCCAATATAGTTTATTTCTGTATCTTCCGTATGTTGTTGTCGTTTTTTCTTACTCTTTTCTTCTTTAGTTTCCATATGAAATGCAGGTTCATCATGCTCGTGTTTGGGCTCAGACCTAGGTCCAGGTCCAGGTTCATCGCGTTTGGGTTTTTTAAAAAATTTGGACATCGTTTTTGACATAGATATTGCCTTATCTTTTGTTATTTTTCCAGCTTCACTTGCATTTGATGTTGGAAACATGATGTTCACAATAATAATATAGCAAGAATATACGTTTACTATATTATTATTATATTTTTTAAATACTATCTCAGTCTTTATTTATTTTTCGACGAATTGATTCTTTTACTTTCTCTTCACGTGAATCTAATAAAAATTTAGACAATTCTTTCGCTTGTTCATCGTCATCTTTAAAATATTTCACAAGTGCATTTACAAGTGTAGTTTTATTTAGAGACGCCTTAACTTTCGTTTTCGTATAAATAAGTTTACCACCATTTACATCGAAACAATCAATTTCATTTTTGCGCATAATTTCGACTAAATTATCGGCATATGTTTTACGTTTCTCTTTTAATTCTTTTACTTTACGTTGCAATTCAAGCAGTTCATTGTCGTTTGCCATCCATCCTTTGATTTGAGCGACGAGTTGTTCTTTGGTTTCCATGAAGTGGGTTGTGCGATTTGCGTTATATTATAGTATATTAAATAATATTCATATTATTTTAACAATAGTATTTTAATATTACTATAAACGTTTGCAGCAAATAGTTATCAAATTACAAGTTGCTCAACGGGTATAAAACATTCTTCTGAAATATTGAAATAAATGTGCTTATTAGTGATTTTTTAACTTTCGTAAGACTAATATTTGTAACCGGTTTTTTCGAATGTTCTATAATATATTTCATAATAAATGCCTTAATTTTGTCTAGTTCGTCTACATATTTGTGTAGTTTACCACCCGAATACTTAGAGGATAATTCACTATCGCTATCCACAATCTTCTTCTCTATTTTTTCAACTGCATCAATATAAAACTGCAAGATAGAATTCATATCGTTCGTGTCCATAAATATTCGTGCAAGTGTTGTTTTATTTAATTTTTCGGTTTTCTTAAAAACGTTTGGGTTATGAAATAAAGTAGCAAGTGTCTGCACTGCTACGATTTGAGGAATTGCGCAAAACTTGAAGTTGGTATTATTTTTAACCAGTGACAGGTATTCGATGCTTTCGGGTATATGTCGCAATGCATTCATGATCATTTCATTCAATAGGTCAGTGTGTTTTTCTGTAGTTACAAATATTCCTGTGGTCTCTCCTGCTTCTCCTATCTCTCCCCTATTGGCAAAAATATCATCCATACTTGAAAAGTGTTTACAAACGATATCTTTCGGCCACCAGTAACGTTTTTCGTCGTAGTCTTCTTTAATATCGCGTATAATGTTGGTCTTTTGCAATAACAATCCCATCGAATTCGACAAGGTTTCGTATTTCGTCAAGTCGTTGAATTCCGAACCACTAATGGTAAATATTTGCGACAACCCGATACCCACCAAACCGGCAACATAGTGGCAATAAGAGTCGTATTCTTCGGTTGTATCCATGGACGTTTTACCTAAAAATTCGACCATACCTTTTGCCATTTCTTGTGTAATATTCTTAATAACATCGCGATATTTTGAATGAAGTTGTTTATAGGTTCGATTCACTTTATAAAAATTCTTCATCAAATTTCGATATTCTGGTTTATCGCCACATTCGATCGAATAGTCGTCGTTTTCGATATCATTATGAAAATTTAGTAACATTTGTTTCTTATCTTCAGAAGAGATGCTCATATCATCTTCAATCGTATCCAATCCTCTCAATACCAAGTAAAATATACAAACAATTTTCATAGTTTCGTCATCCAGTTGTTTAATAACGATATTAAACGACCTTGATACATTTTTCAATGAATCAAAGCAAAATAACCAATTTTCATCGACTTCATTCGTTTGTTTGTTATCTATATTACTATTGTTTGTTTTACTACTATTACTATTCGGTTCTTTGTATCGGTCTTTCCTCAGCATATCTTTGTCTTTCAAATCGGAATGAATATCGATAGAAAAGTTAAAGTTGATTTTATTCATATAAATGAAATAAATAACAACCAAAACAATCAAAATTGCTAAAATAAAGTAAACAAGAAAAAGAAGAAGCATTATGCAGAATCGACTATTTTCGCCTTATTGGTACATCGATATATTTTTATACTATTAAAAAAACACAAAACGACATTATACACGTTTGTGGCAATCATGTCCCAACAACTGCGTCCCCCCATAAATAATAACTAAATATAACCGGGAATTAGTTATTATTTTACGAAAATATCTGGCCGCCACCACCACCACCACCACCACCACCACCACCACCCCTCCCACACACATATCGCAAACTTATTTATTCTTTATTTTTAATGTCCGTGATTTGGACCTGTTTTGTTATATTTTTGATTACCTTTTTCTCTAATTTATCGTCGCATTCGATCGGTTCTGTTATTTTATTCAACAAGGTCAAATATTCGTATTGAAGTTGCTCGTCGTCAAACCAGTCAGGGTTTAAATCGACCCATTCGGATATTTTGGTTCGCTGGCGTGTCGCAACATTGTGTATTGTTTTCTTCATTAGCTTCTTATCATCGTCTTTTTCCCATTTGTCTTTATCTTTGATGTAGACGATATCGCGTTTCAAGTCGGTGCAGTGTATTGGTCGCTTATAGACATCCAATTCTTTGAGACCATTTATCATAAGGTTGCTGATACCTTCAACAATACCATTCTTCCTCGTAAAATAAAGGTCGTCCAGGGTTATCTTCAAAGAATTAATAAAGTCGTTGATGTTGATAGCATCTTTGCACTGCTCATTCAAAAAGAAATTCAGATTGAAGTTATTGTTGTTGGTCGTGTTATTGAAAGTATTGCCCATTTTGGGAATCATGCTTTTTATCTGCTCTTGTTGGTCACGAATAATTTTAATCATTTCTTTATTGTCATTGATAAGTTCCATAAACATGTCCTTTGTAATCGCATTATTTATTTCTTTTTCAGTTTCTAATGTATTCGCTGCATAATTGGTATCACACACGATTTCATTTTTTATTTCGGTGTGAGCATCGCACTTTTTCTCGTGTTTCCATAAGCCCACGCGAGAGGTGTAATGTTTGTGACAATACTGACACGATAAAACTTCGGCTCCAAAGTTAACATTTTCCATTTTTGTTAACGTTTTATGTTTACGTGTCAAGAGGTGTTTAGAATAGTTACTTTCCTTGCTAGATACAAAGTGACAAGTTTTGCAAGCAAAATTATCGGCATTTTTTGGCGGCATTTTTGTTAACATCCTATATATTATGTTAACAAAAATGCCTAAATCCTTTTCCTTAAATATATTTGTCCAAAAAATGAAAAAAGTTTATCGTAACAAATTTTCAAACTCAAAAAAGCAAATGAGAGCATTATGCTCTAAATTGAAAAGTTAACATTTTTTTCAAATCTAGAAATGAAAATCAGAAAATGGACATTTATAAATGTCCTTTTTTCAAAAATCCAAAATAGAATTGGAAAAAACATTACATCATCACTTCTTCAGCGTCCGCCTACCCCATTTCCGCGACCTTACCTTTATGCTCTTGTTTTTATTTATGGACGTGGTCACGTGCAGACCATTATGCTGCGGATTTGTAAACCGGCGAAAAAATACAAAAAAGGTCGCGAATGTTGGGAGGGCGGTTTGCGCGAATTCTTGGATGGCCGGTTTTGGGGGATGTTTTGGAAAAATGTCCAAACCGATTTTTTAGAATTTTCCAAAAGATGGTCGCGAATGTTGGGAAGTCGTTTTGCGCGAATTCTTGGATGGCCGTTTTTGGGGGATGTTTTGGAAAAATATCCCAAACCGATTCGGTGAGATGGAGCAGAATAGTTTGCAGCAGACAGATGGTCGCGAATGTTGGGAGGGCGTTTTGTGGAATTCTTGGATGGCCGTTTTCGGGGGATGTTTTGGAAAATCCGATTTCCGAGCTATATAGATATATTTCAAGTATTGTATATTATAAGTATTACATATAATTAAAGTATTTAGATTATATATAAAGGCCGATGAAACATAAAAGCGGAAACAAAACACGAAAAAGAAATAAAAGAAGTAAAGTTTCATATGGAAAAACATTAAAAATAAATAGAATACTAGTTAGGTCAAAATCAAATACATTGACAAGAAGGAATAGAAAAAAGTATAAAACGTATAAAACGTATAAAATATATAGTGGTGGAGCTACACCCACGGGTTCTCCAAAAACTCCACGAACATTCGCGGGTTCTGTTACAACTTTAACACCCGTGGTGGGTTCTAGTGCAGTGTCAAATACTACGCCAACTTTAGCTAGTGTAGCCCAGCAACTCCAAGACTATGCTTATAATCGTGTAAGCCCGTATCACTCACCCGGAAAAAGAGTAGTCCCGGTAACCGAACTTCCCGGCATGGGGAGAGATGCACGTTTAAGTCATGGTGAGAAGATTCACTCTACGGGTGATAAATTTACAAAAGAAGAGATGAATCGGGTCATAAAATCACCATTAAAACATGTATCTCCACCGATACGCAAATCTAGGGTAGGTTCTCGTTCTCGTTCTCGTTATTTTGCTCCATCGGTAGCGGCAGTAGTAGCATCTAATGTTCCACCTCCGCCTCTTCCGCCCCCACCTTTACAAGTTTCGCCAATGCGAGTGCCTACACCCCCTGAGATTCTTTTGAATTCAAAGGGAAAACTAAAAACAACATACACACCTGATAATAAAATAATAGATTTTGAAGACGACAAAATTATCAGCACAGGTTTGGAAATTCCGCATTATTATTTACTACCAGGAAAATATAAACCTTCAGAAATGTCTGTAATTTTACCTCTATCCTATATTAATGCTGGTCCTGATCCCGTTGATAAATTATCTCAAAAAAGTATAATTGATCTTAATACAATAAATATATATAACAGACATTATTCCTATTTATCACCGAATATATATAGCGTTCTTGTAAGCTTAAATTTAGAAGACCGCTTTGGAACATTGATCGTATGGGGCAAATTATGCGATGATTTAATAGAAAATATTAAAATATCGAGTATACAAACGATACAAAGTCGAACATTATTTGAAAAAGAAAATGCAGAATTATTTTTATCGCGTATACAGAATCTCGAATTTACTACTTTATTTGATATGGGCCCTTCACCATCAAACTTGCATGCAAGAAATATAGGATATATAAATCAATTTAAAATTCCCACCGCGAAGCATCCACCAAATCCACTCAGTTTGCAAGTAGTCGGTTATAATACGCATCCCATGTTTAGAGGACCTCTTTCACAAAAAGAGGTAGATGATTTACTTAACATTTCGGAACATAATCCGCCTACAAATAATAAAGAAAATGTTTTCGTAATAGGGCATGGTAGCATGGGAAAAGAATTATCACCTGAAATTAAATTTCTTGCAAATAAATATATACGAATTATCGAGCTTGGAAAAAAACATGTTTTACTAAGTGCAGTGTATCCAAAATTATTTTTCCATATAAATAATTTAATATCGGATCCCGCGAACTCAGTTATGTTTAACGCCACAGATAAAGGTGCGGAGAAAAGAAAACAAGTATTTGATAAGCTATGTCATTATTTAAGTTTAAATTATATTTCTTCTTGTTTATTGAAAGATACATTTAATTTAACAGATATAACACATGACAGAATGATTGGAGGACATTTTAAAGATGTCGACATACAAGAAGACCACGATATAAACATAGCCACATTACAAAATTTGTATTCTATGGGTATTTTTACACCTGTAGATTATAAAAAAAATAAGGCTAAGATACCAATATATAAAAAAAAATTATTTCAGTTATATCCAGGGACAACGTTCTTTACAGAAAATACGAATATCGGGTTAGTGAACACTCTTCTTCCGATAGCAGTTCAAAATAACAAAGTTATAAATGTTATAGTATTTTCATGTTCAGTGGAGTATGTAGAAACAGATGTATATGTCAAGAACCCTAATCCTGGTTTTGAAAAACCATTGGAGACAACAGATGCAATGAGTATTTTAATAGCGGGTAAAAAGTTTATTTATCATTTAGGACGATTGACTACAACGTTAATGACGTTTTTTTTCCAAGAACCATTTATGCAATTAACGTTAAGACCGGGTAGTGATTTCTTATATGAATTTAAATATAATGACTATTATTTTTCACCCACAGGTGCACCCATTTCCGAAAACATAGATAAAATAACTTCGCCGTTAGTAAATTTTTTTAATTCATACTTTACGCCATTTATAAATGTAATTGGAAACTTTAACTACGAAGCCATATTTAGTTTTGCAGGTATAAATGGTGCGACTCCTTCCTATGACTTGATTGATACCAATAACCCTCTAGCCAACGAACCATATGCAAATGAATTAAGAAAGGTAAAAATATATTTGATGGACGAGATATATCGTGTCTTTCACAAGACAATTAACTATTACATTGTCGCCTTTTATAATCTATATGATATGTACAATCGTTATATTAATGAATATAATGGAAATACTCAACGTGATATAGATACGAAAGCGGTTATAGCAGAGAATAGAAGGATAACGAGAGATATTTACGAGTTTTATGCAAAAATATCTCATGTTATTTTATTTATATCAATTGGTAAATATGGTGACAACGTCATTGTTCCGCCAGTTAGTCCCGCATTTTTATCATATCCAAAGTATATAGAAACTAGAAAGGAATACGATGAGACTAAAGTTAAAAAATTATATGATGAAATAAATGAAGGGATGGATTATAAAAGATATGAAATTTCTAATCCCGATGAAATATTTTTAAGACCACCTCCTGGAAGAAAAATAAGAGGAATTATAAAAAATCCACTCCCACCCGGTGGTTTTTTTCATACCGCACGCAGCACATATGAATACAAAGAACTACCAAATGCCAATGAAGCAAAAGAAAGACGTATGCAAGATAAACATCAACTATATGAAAAACAAAATATTCGCACTTTAGCACGCAAAGTAAGGGCAAGTGGGGATTTTAATATTTCTGTATAGGCAATTTTTGTTTATATATTATGAATTTACGTTACTACATTTTATGAATTTAGATTATATTTTTATAATGTAAATTTTTTATAATGTAAATTTTTTATAATGTAAATATATTACTATACGCAAGATAAAACCCATAATATGAACGACTATATAAACTTTTTACAAGATTCGATTGATACGTCGGTTAGTATGAAAATATTTAAAAATAGGGAAGATGCTTCAATAGCACATATTTTCAAATCAAAATTAGTAAAAATACCATTGGCTACATTTGCAGATGTTGACAATTTTAATCCAGAGAGATTACAAAATTCGGCAGTTAAGGCATATCCCATTCATAATAGACCACGTTGTAAAAGTGACATAACTTGTGTAAAATATTATCAAAAACAAATACAACAAAAAAAAGAGATTAGTCCGATATGGTTGATACAAGTAAATAACAAATATCTATTATTGGATGGAGCACATCGAATAGTTGCAAGTTATATACTAGGTAAAAAATATGTATTATCGTATGTAATAACATTGTAACAGAAGTAGGATTTGAATAGAACACCTCGCTCTTCGGTCTTCGGTCTTCACCCCTCAATCACACGTTGCATCAAAATAGATGTTACTAAATAAGGGTCCATATTTGCAGCAGGACGTCGGTCTTCAAAATATCCAAATCCGTTGCGATGTGTATTGTTATTGATACGCACGGATGCACCCCGGTTTCCGACACCCCATGAAAATACACCATAGGACGACGTTTCGTAAATACCGGAAAGCCGTTTATCATTGTCTTTGCCATAATACTGAATATCTTTGGTGTGGTGTTTTTCCATATTTTGTATGACGCGGTGGATTTCGCGTAGTCCTTTCGCGTCGTTACTATTGTCTCGCATAGATTTGGTTGAAAAGTTGGTATGACACCCGGAGCCGTTAACCAACGAAAAAGGTTTTGGGTCATAGCAAATTATTTTTCGATATTTTTCAGCAACTCTTTCGAGTAAAAAGCGAGCAACCATAAGTTCATCGGCAGCGCGAATACCTTCTGATGGTCCAATTTGGAATTCCCATTGGTCCTTGCTTACCTCTGCATTGATACCTGAAATATTTAACCCTGCAGTAAGACATGCATTCATATGTTCTTCTACAAGTTGCCGATGTGAAACATGTGGGCATCCAACGCCGCAATAATGCATCGTTGTTTCATAATACACGGCATCGTTCGTTTCACCGATGTCAAATATAAAATATTCCTGTTCTAGTCCGAACCATGGTTTTTGTTCGAGGCATACATCAAAAATGGACATGGCGGCATGACGAGTATTTACAGGCGTGGGCATTCCATTGTCATGATGAAATGTTTCACACCATACGAGCTTCCGCATGATAATATTATCTTTATCTTGCGAAAGAGGATTATCACATACAAAAACAGGCACAAGAATTATCTCCGAGAATTCTCCACTAGTTTGTCCCGTGGATGAACCATCATAGTCCCAACGTGGGTATAGGCTCACGTCATTTCCATCTGATGAAAAACCACCAGAAAAGAAGCTAGGGATTACTTTCGTTTTCGAGCGAAATTTTTTATTAGCATCTAACCATATATACTCCGCGACACACGTATAATTATTATGCATATATATTATCTAATCTAAAGTTTGTTTTTGATAATATATATTTATGTATTGTTTTTATGTTCTTTATGTCAAGAATAACTTATAATGTTTTTTACAATATTTCGTCCCCGCATTCGTCCCCGTATTTGTCTCATTTGCACCACCCCCAATGCATCGTATCCCACACATCTTACCGATATTTTTACCGCTTTTTAGTATTGCACAACAAGAGCCAGCTTTACATACCCCTTTAGTCGAATCTTTATCTTTATCTTTGCTACCCCTATCGTCACTACCGGTTTCTGCATTTTTATTACAGGTTTTCTGTTTTGTCACATACGTCTTATGATGTTGGGGGCATAATAGAATATTTTCGGTTTCATAATATACGCCATATTTTTGACACGAATTTTTTGTATTATGGGAACATTTAGGGGCATATAAGAAATACTCAGGATTATTGTTATAACTAGCTGTCACATATGAATTTACATTTTTGATCACTTTAACCGATGGATAGGCAATATAGGGAAGCAATTTATTCGTTATCGCGCGACAATATGGACACTTTATTTGATTCGATGATAGTTTAGCAACTTCGTAAATATTATTTTGTTTATTTTTTTGGTTGACGACTTCGTTATAAAGAGGCACGTAGTTAAACTTATGATTACAACTTAAAGTAATATGATTGGGTTCTAACTTCTCTTTTGTGATAAGACAGATATTGGTGTCGGCGTTTTTATCGGTATCGGCGTCGGCATCTGTATGATTGGACACTATTATATTTTCGCTTAGTCCGTCTTGATGCGTTCTATCCGTATTTAGAATCTTTGAAAGTTCGTTGTAAAAATAGTTACTTGTATCTTTGTCGAATTGAAACTTTGTTTCATTTATAGACCTAGCTGATACTGCACCCAATGCATGCTTATTTACTAGATAGTTGCTGCTATGTCCTGAACCATTGCCGTGTAAAAATACTTGAGGTATATGAATACTCATTTTTGCGTTTCTATATTATTGTGAAATATTTATGTATGAATAATAAAATAAATTGTCTTTATATTAGTATATTATAAAATGGCGACAAAACAAGAATGGGGGAATGCAACGTGGTATTTATTTCATACACTTGCGTTCAAGATGAGAGATGAACATTTTGAAGAGTTAAAAGACGAATTTCTTACGATATGTGCTAATATTTGCACGAATCTTCCTTGCCCGGATTGCTCTGAACACGCTGCAAAAATAATGTTTAATATAAAGAGGGACAATATTAAAACAAAAAAGGATTTACAATTATTCTTTTTTGATTTTCATAATAGCGTAAACCGCCGTACTGGCAAACCTCTATTTAAGGAAGATGGTATGTATATGTATCATAAAGCAATAACCAGAAATATCGTTTTCAACTTTATTTCAACACTTTCGAAGAAGTATCATAATATAAGACTACTGACAAATAGTTTTCATAGAGACCAAGCCATGAATGATTTTAAAAAATGGATTTCACATAATAGCAGTAAGTTTGTGGCGTAGCTCAATTCGGTTATGTATTACGTAGTATGAATGACCTCGCCGTTTCTGTATACTCTGCATTTAAAAGTTTGTTTAGACGGACGTGAACATATTGGCTCACCTCCATCAGCACCAAAAAATAATAGTTTGGGGTTAGATGTAAGAACAATAGAATACCAAGCAAATCCGATAATAAAACCTATGACCGAACTCATTAAAACTCCCACTATACTGGTGCATCCGTGTAATACTTTACTACCGGCATTAATACCAAAAAATGCACCTATAATAGTTAACAGAACTACATTATAACTATTGTATGTCTGCATAGGCATAATAAGATATGTAAAAATAAATGCTAATAGGGTGCTATTCAAGTTAGGAACCATATAGTCACTTAAAAATGGTAGCTGGACAAAATTACATTCAAGTTTATATTTGCTTGAACCAAACTTATCTTCAAATTTTTGACTAATGGTCATTGCAATAACGGAATGTATAAATAGAACTAAAACCAATCCAGCAATAAACATACCGGCCTTGCCTATATCTCCGTTACTAATACTAGAAATAAGTAAATAGGCTGAAATATAGAGTGGAGCCAGTGAAGAAAAGAATGTATATATATTTTTTAAATTTGCTTCAAAACCCTGGGGTGCGCTTAATAATGCTTCTTCAAAACTACTCATATTATATGGTTGTGTATGTATTTGGTATATTATATAATATATATTAATAAATATTATAATTGCTATTTTATATAAAAACCCGAGTTTCTATTTATGAATTATTTTCTCTCCTTTCTCTCCTTTCTCTCCTTTCTCATGTTCTCTCAATCTTAAATAATAATGAAATCTATATAGAAAAAACCTTACAAGTATAAGTAACATAGTAACCGATTGCAGATAAAATGGGAATTCCAAGTTACTTTTCACATATAGTTAAAGAGTATCGTCATATCATAAAAGACATGAAATCGCTACGACAAATAAATAATTTTTATTTGGACAGCAACTCTCTGATTTACGACGCCGTAAAAAACAATCCTACATATGACAAAACAAAACACAAAGAATATGAGAACGAATTGATGAATATGGTTTGTGCCAAAATCGACTTTTATGTTGATACGCTTCAACCACATGATCGTGTATTTATCGCATTTGATGGTGTTGCACCTGTTGCTAAATTAAGTCAGCAACGAGACAGAAGGTATAAATCGTGGTATACAACCCAAATACAACGAGACCTAGAAGGTGCGGCATATAAAGAAGCGTGGAATACATCTGCCATTACACCAGGCACCGAATTTATGAAAAAACTAAACACATATGTTACAGAATATTATGAACATAAAAATAAAAACCCTATATCTGTTGTGTCTCCAAAATATATAGTATCTTCGAGTATGGAATCTGGCGAAGGAGAACATAAAATCTTCGAATATATTCGTAAATATCCTGAGTATCATAACTCACCGGATACTACAACGCTAATCTATGGATTAGATGCGGATTTAATTATGCTTACCCTAAATCATCTGCATATTACAAATAATAAGAACATGTATCTTTTTCGAGACACACCGGAGTTTATCAAATCTATTGACTCGTCTTTAGATGCGAATCGTGATTACTTACTTGATATACCAGAGTTGGCGATCGCTATAGTAGACTTTATGCAGGAACAAGGTATCATTACGAGTGAATGTATTGAAAAGGATACACATACACTCGATCACATGACATTGCAAACCAATCGTATTAAGGATTATATATTCTTGTGTTTCTTGTTGGGGAACGACTTTTTGCCGCATTTTCCAGGGGTAAATATACGGACGGGTGGTATACATATATTGCTAAATGTATATCGCGAAACATTAGGGAGCGATAATACAAAATTTTTAACAAAGTCGGATTCCGAAACCGCAACAAATACGATTCAATGGAAAAACTTTAACGACTTTGTTTCGCATATTGCAAAGGCCGAAGATTCGTTGCTAATGGAAGAACATAAGCGACGCGACAAGGCGGAGAAACGAATGGGATACCAAAGCCAAAGTCAATACCAAACTAAGAATCACGAGAGAAACGTGAGAAACGAGAGAAATAATATAAAATCAAGTAATGTCGCATCCACACCAACATCAACGCTACAACAAACAGACGAAGTTCTTGGAACAGATATTTATAAAATGGATGAATTGTTAACACTACCAATGCGAGAACGTAGTGTTGAAAAATATATTAATCCTTTTCAACACGATTGGGAATATCGATATTATAAATCTTTATTTGACATGGAAATAACAGATGAACGTAAGCGTCAGATTTCGATGAATTACTTAGAAGGACTAGAATGGACATATAATTACTATACTACGGGGTGTATTGATTGGCGATGGTGTTATAAATATCATTATGCACCATTGTTTAAAGACCTTGTAAAGTATATCCCGCATATGAATACAACATTTCTGGAAAAAAAAGAGAAACAGGCAATTGAAGATATAGTCCAATTATGTTATGTCTTGCCGAAAGCAAATTTAAATTTATTGCCTTTTAATGTAAATGTCGTTTTACTGCAACGACTTGGACACTTATATGGCGAAGACTACGATTTCAAGTGGGCATATTGTCGGTATTTCTGGGAAAGTCACGCGGAGCTGCCAACACTGAATATCGAAAAACTTGAAAGTATAATATGTGAAGCAAAAAATAAACAAACATTCGCAGTATCGCCTGCAAAAATGATACCCCAGCGTTCGCAAGGTTTTCCAACTAATACATTATCAAAGCTTTAGTGGGTGGATATAGCGAGTTAGAGATTTAGATTTAGAAGAAATTGTGGAAAGCCACCCCAACACCTTTACTTTTAGGGGAACACTCGGGTGAACATATGGTTTCATTGATAATATTTGTCATAGAAGGTGGGGGTGATGCAGACGGAGCAGACGGAGCACACATTTTTTGAAAACAGATTAGTTTCTCAAGCATAGAAGCGATTCCAGTTGCACATGTGTTACTGCCGTTGCTGCTACTACTAGCACTAGCACCTGCATCTGCACTCGCACTCGCATCACGTCTACATTTTTTAAACTTGAAAAATAACTCAAATATGAACCCAATCGCTTTATATATTCCGTAATAAATAAGCCCCCATAGAAAATTACGAATGAAAACAAACGTTTTGCTAATTTCTTTATCTTCGCCCCATATTTCATTTTCGATAACACTTATTTTTTTCTTTTCAAGTTCGCTTTCGACGATATCGTCTATTTTTTGAATTGCTTCATCATATGACATACCCTGTTTGCGATACATATCGATACGATATTTGTCCATTCGTTTCCATACTTTTGACCATATTTTATAAAAGTCGTTATAATAGTCATCTTTTGTATATTCGCGTTTCTCGCGTTTTTCAAATTTCTTTTTAAGTTTTAGTGGGTCAACCAATGGACTATAATATGTAAAAAGTTTCATGTTAATATTGATTTTTAATTTTTCATCGTCGATGGCATAGTCTTTATTTGTCGTGTGAATAATTTGAATCGGAATACTATGCTCAAAAGAGTGATAAATAAAACCCTTTTTCAATTGTTCGGATACATATGGCCGATGCGGTCGACGCATTCCTTCGGGATATAATGATAAATTTTTAGTTGTATCTTGTATGCGAAGCTCTTCAATTCTTTTAAGAGTTTTTACAACTTCTTCTTTTTTCTTTTCGCCTGAAATATAAATACAATAATCAGATAACATAGTTAGTAATCCTAAAAAAGGAAATATTATTCTCATTTTATTCAGACCAATATATTTGGAATTATAATGAGATACAATTGGTTCAATAAAAAAGTCACTTACAGATAAATGATTTGGCATATACATTATATTTCTACTCATATTCAAATCTTCTTTTGAAACTTTATATATAGTTGGTTTTGCCATACAAATAAATTGGTCTGCAACTTCTTTAATTGCAGATTTTTCAGTTTTTATATTATAGTTTAGAATTGAATAAATCGGACGAATATATGTTATATATAAAACAATTAATATGTTATAAATAGTTTTAATTCCAAATTGTGATAAATCATATGTAAGCATAGGTTCGATGTCTACCATTTTCTAAATAAGTAGTGATGTTTATTTCTAAATCTAAATCTAAATAAAAATGAAAATGAAAAATATCTATAAGTTTATTATTATTTAAAAATAATAATAAATAAAACATACAACGCAAAATAACTTAGAAAAATAAGCGAATAGTATATACGACCCAAGATAAAAATCCTATACAAAATGGAAAATATAGTATCGCGTATCGACAATAATTACAAGATTCTTAAATTCAAAGGGACGAGAAATGATTTCGCCTCGTTGTTACAAAATAATCCAGGTATTTTCGTATTTAAATTTACCGCGGACTGGTGCGGACCATGCAAAAAAATCAAGGAATACTCTTACAAAAAGTCCAACGATTTGCCTCAACATATTACCATGTTTGAGATCGATGTGGACGAGTGTTTCGACCTATACGCCTACCTGAAACATAAAAAAATGGTGAACGGAATTCCGGTATTTTTGGCGTATGCTCGTGGAGTGACGGAAGCACCAATTGCGTCGGTGACGGGTTCAGGGGTAGCAGACATTGAAACATTTTTTGCGGCATGCGTCGGTTATAAGTTTGCGGCGTGAATATTATAAAATTGATAAGATATATGTTTATTATTACGAATATAAATATCTACCAAGACTAACAAAATGACTTCAACATCTTCACATGAACATGCCGCATCATCTATAGTGTTTAATACCACATTTACTCATAATATCCAGATGGATAAGGTTGCATTTGATAATTTACCACCTGAAATTTGTATAGATATATTGAAGGATGGTAGACCATTTTCACATTTTATAGAACCATGGCTAGCACAAACTTACCCGGCATTAAAACATATAAAAGGTTGCAAAGATCACGACTTGGTAGATAATACAGACGAAAGTATAAAATATGAACAGAAAACATTCACAAAAAAAGGATGTAGTTTTACACCATCCAATATGAAAGGTCAGGGTAGAAAATTTGACCAAACAATTTTCGAAGAAAAAACAAAAAAACTGATATTTATTATTGTTAGTAATGTTAATTTTCCGGAAATAAAAATCAAATTCGTAAGAGGCACCAATTTAATTATAGACTATCCAGCTGGAAAAATACCTTTTAAAGATTTCGACAAATTCTTTGGTTCTACTATAACCCCCCAAGAATAGAGTTCAAAACTATGTTAATTTCCGTTTTCGAAAGACTGCGTGGACCGGTTGTATTTGTCGGGAATACATGTGCGTTTATTTTGTCAACGATTTTTTTAATATGTTGCACCGCAACAAACTGCTCATCCAATTTTATAAAATAATGTGACTGGAAGCTGTATTCCGTTTCATCGTGACTATTAATATAACACCGCCCCGCATATACACCAACGCGCCGAATCACTATATTGTGAGGGTCTGTTCCTTTCACATATTGAAAGCCTTTTTCGGTAATCTTTTCAGGCACTATGCGCGGCACCGACCTTTTTTGCCATATTTGGAATACACATGGCACGTCGTATGATGCGTCGCCGTCACCACCCGAACCTCCACCCCCACCCAAAACAAACGCATTACGCTCTACGTCGCTAGAATGGATGCAGTGAAAATGCGACTCAAAAGCACACGACATGCTCGGTTTTACGAATGACCTCGGAAGAATGAATGCAATGATATACGTGGACGCAATCTTGCAACTATGCGCGATGAAAGCTTTCGCAAGAGATGATTGGCGACCGAAGGGTGGATTCCCAAAAATAATAACCGGTTTTGGGTTTGTTTTCGGGGGTTGTGGCGGCAGCACCCATGTAAGGAAATCCTGCTTTAAAATGCTTGCATCCGCCCCTGGTCCTGGTTCAATATCAATACCGATTTTGTCGTATGTATCAGGGATGCTATTTAGGAAGGCACCTTGGCCTGCGGATGGTTCGACCCATAGATAGGAAGAAAGTGGGAGGACTTGTGGATGCATCTCTGGATCATGCAATACGGAAATAAGGATTTTTATACACTTTTTGGCGACACTTGGCGATGTATAAAACTGGTCTTTGGTATTTTTTCTGTATTTACCGGTGTCTTGTGTTTGTTCCTGTTCATATTCTGTTTTCTCTTCTTTTTTCTCTTTACTCATGGCCTGGATAGTTTAAATAATATAAGGTAGTATTATATTATTTAATTCAATTTTATGTATTTTGTATCTTGTATCCCGTATCATTATAAGCAAAATCGACTAAAGTCGAACCGAGGACCGGCGAGGATAGTGATAGGCAACCAGCGTAAACTAGAAGGGTTGCAAATCTGTTTGGAGAAAAACCCAATATTGACTTTTGCACATACACCGATAGCGAGATTTGTCGAAATAATAAACTGACTCACGTCGCCGGATATCATCGCTCTAGCACCAACATTCGCAACACCGATTTCAAATGAAGCACCAGGAATAGGAATATTCGTGGAAAATGAAGCAGTCCATGTTTTTCCGATACTAGCAGTCATGCCAATGAGGGACGCCCATGCTTTATATCCAAAATTGGCCGGAGATGCACAAGGCAAGACCCACGCGGACGCGCCTACCGATATATAATTTTGAAGACCGATAGTGCAGCCAAGCTCACCACCAAACTTGGCATCTTTGCATGTGCAAAAGTTGGGAAGGCGAAATGTGCCAGTGATTGGACCACAAATACTTAAAGCAGTCGATTTCAGCCCTGAACCAAAGTCGCGAAATTTAGCGACCTGAAAAGCGTCGACGTTGACAATCGCGTCGGTTAAGTTGCCGTCAGGATAAATGCATTTTAAATCTTCGACACAACTTGATAAAGTGGGACAAGAAAAACGTGCATCCATGCAACGGACTGCACTAGGAAGGGGTGAGCATGCATATACCAAACCTGCACCAAATGCACTCGCATTACTCATACAAGTTTGTGAAGGGGCGCAATAAATACCATTGCCGCAGTTTTCACTAGCTGGGGCGATCATAGTGAGAGCGTTTGTTACGCCGACGCCGCCACCACCACCACCGCTTACTATGAGAAGTGCACAAGCTAAAAATGCGCTAAGTTTCATTGTCTTTATTATCCGATGTGTGTATGATGTGTATAATATACTATATTTATATTATATTTATATATGTATTACAAAACATATATGTGGTAAATAATATAGAAATAAAATCGGCATATTATAGTAATAGACCCAAACACATAAACACCTAAACACCCAAACACATAAACATGGATATTGACCTTGATATAAACAACTATGAACTAGCGGATATTTTGAAACTTTTTAAGATTCCTGTGTTATTTAATGACAAACACCTGCGCGAAGCTAAAGTAATAGTGCTTCAAATGCATCCCGACAAGTCGCGTCTTCCAAAAGAATATTTCCTCTTTTTTACAAAAGCATATAAGATGCTATACGAGATTTATAAAGTGCGATTCCCGGATGAGAAAAAATATAAAGAAACGGGGTTTTCATATAGCGCGGTGATTGACCACGAGTTGAACCAAAATAAAGTAAAAACAGCACATAATAAGGAAGACCGCGAATATTATAAGACGGAAGAAGAGGCGTATAAAAAACTGCAAAAACTGGATTCGGCCAATTTCAATAAATGGTTTAATGAAAAATTCGAAAAGTTTCGAATGCACGATGACGAACAAGATGGGGGATACGAAGCTTGGTTTAGAGATACGAAGAACAATGACGAGGCCGATGCTAGTGCGATAGATGATGATGGCGTCGACCCATACGAATTAGGAGACACATGGAGCGAGAGAAACGAGAGAATCGAGAGAAAAAAGAAAATATTGCGGGATAAAATGGCACTTATAGAAACGAACGAAATTATGTCATACGATAGTGTTGGATGCGGTGGGAATGGCGGATACTACGGATTGGGAAGAGAAGCACCACGTGAATATTCGAGTGGTTTATTTAGTTCCCTTCAATATGAGGATTTAAAAAAAGCACATACGGAGTCGGTTATTCCAGTAACAAATGAAGATTTTGTGAATCGTAAAAAATACACATCGGTAAATGAAATGCAAATGTTTAGAGATATAGAGAAGACGCAATATGACTTTTCACGAGAAAATCATACAACAAAATTAGATCAAGCAACCGCGACACAAGTTGAACAAGATATGCAACGTGTGTTTCGGATGGCAAAACAGGACGAAATCGCGCGTGATATAAACGCCAAATTTAAGTCGGAATTTTTCCAGATTACCAACTAACTAACCAACTAACCAACCAACCAACCAACCAACTAAAATTCTAACACATAATCAAATACTACGCAATACAAATAATTATACACAATAAAATATATTCTGTATAATTATTATACTATATATAATATCATTACAACAAAACATGAAAATCACAAAACAACAAATTATTATGATTGCAATACTTTTAATTATAGGATACGGGTATTCGCAATACAATAACAAACTTGCACTTGGTATTGAAAAAGAAGAACGCGATTTAATTCACGAGTATTTAGCAAGTGATGTCAAAAAAATGGACAGAAATAAACCATTTTTGTGGATTCATGTCGAATATGACATTAACGAAAGGAATTGGCTCAATTTTGGTTCGCGAAATACTAAAAATCTGAACCAACCTTATTTGTATCTGTGTATACGAAGTATCGTCGAAAAATGCGGCGATTCTTTTAATGTGTGCATCGTAGACGACAACGTATTTACCAAATTAATACCGAACTGGAGTATAGATGTAAGCAACCTTGCAACACCCCTTCGCCCACATATTCGCGAACTGGCGATGGCACAATTGCTGAATAAATATGGAGGTATGCGTGTCCCGCCGTCATTCTTGTGTTTTCACGATTTGATAACATTGTATCAGCTAGGGACAAGTATTGGAACTGGTGCCCAGAGTGTTTTTGTAACCGAAATGTTGTCAACTAGTATTGCATCATCAGTGATAAAATTTTCACCATGCCCAAAAATTATGGGTTGTCTCAAAAACACCGAATTCATGCAAAAGTATATCGAATATTTAGAAGAATTAGTCTCGCAAGATTATACAAATGAAATGGAATTTGAAGGAAAAATCAGCAAATTCTTTTATGATGCGATTTCGATTAAAATGGTGAACCTGATTAAGCCCGACCTTATTGGTGTAAAAGACGCAGAAGGTAATCCTGTTTTACTCGATGACCTTATGAGCGATACTATCGATATTCAATTCGCGTCAGAGAATTTCGGTTTATATATTCCTGCACCTGAGCTTCTTAAGAGGCGAAACTTTGGGTGGTTTGTAAGAATGTCGCCGAAACAAGTGCTTGAATCGCATACGCAAATTTCGAAATATATGTTGGCGATGCAGTAAGCACACCACGCATTCAAAACAATTCAATCAAGTTATTTGTGAAAAGTGCCAACTCAATTTCATCTTCGTGTATATTATGAAAAATCGTCATATATTTACAAAGAATCTTTGTAATTTTATACTTATTTGTTTCATCCAGGAGGGGAGTCAGTTTAATAAAAAGGAAATAGTTGTCAAGTATATCCATAACCGAATACCCCTGGTCATATAAAGCATATAACATTTTAACCCCTTGTTGTAGATTTTTATTTTTTAGAAAAATCGTATACTCATCAAAAATATGGAAACTAATATTTGTGCATAGTAGTTTTGCAACTCCGAGATCAATGGGCGAATCAAGAATTTTAATTTTTTCCAGATAGTTGATAAGTATACGGATCGACATATTTGAAATATTAAGAATGAATTTTTCGGCGTCGGGGGTTATCGCGATGTTTTCATTTTTTATGATTTTGCTTGATATTTTTTGAAGACACGCATCTTCGACGGGATTCATTTTAATAATGATTTTCCGGGATTGCAAACTATCGATGACTTTTTGAACACTCGTGCAAGATGAAATGAAATGAACCTTGTGACTATACTTGTCGATACAATTGCGAAACACTTGCTGACTTTGCTCGTTTATAATATCGATATCATCAAGAAGCACGATTTTTTTAAACCCATGAACAAGCGACGCGGTCTGACAAAAAATCTTCATATCATTTCTATAATATGAAATTCCTTGGTCTTTTAAACTATTCAAAACGAGAATATTTTCGGGGTTATATTTATCTTTATAATATTCGCGAATGACTGCATATATGAGAGACGTTTTTCCCGATCCTGGATCACCTACCAACAAAATATTTAAATTATTCATATCAATAAGCGTTTTAAGCAATAAGACAACATTTGAATCGAGTTGCTCAAATTCGCCGAAATATCGAGGTTGATATTTATTAATAAATGGCTGATTGGTTTGTGTTTGGGTGGTTTTAAATGCATCATTGATTGGTTTACTCATATTTATTACGATTGACATAATGTGATATTATTTTGTAATGTTGGGTGTGTTTGTGTTTGTGTGTTTGTGTTTGTGTGTCTGTTAAGTATTATAACAAATAAACATTTAAGTTTATGTTGATGTAAAATAATAAATAACTATATTAAAAATATTATCGCATATTGTCAAAAGTGAAGCAAAATGAAAAACAATAACAATAAAGACGAAACATTTTACGACGTTTTAGGCCTGGACGAAAAATGCACACCCGAAGATATTAAGAAAGCATACCGAAAATTGTCATTTATGCATCACCCCGACAAAAACGGAAATAGCCAAGAGTCCACCGAAAAGTTCCAAAAAATATCGGAAGCATTTAGCATATTGAGTGACCCAAACGAGAGAGTAAAGTATGACGCGAATCGCAATAATCCGTTTATGAATATTGGTGGCATGGGTGGCATGGGCGGTATGGGTGGTGGGGGTATACGAATCAATCCAATGGATATATTTAATATGTTTATGGGAGGTTTAGGAGGCGGAATGCAATCCCATGGGGCGGGAGGTCTAGGAGGTCTGGGTGGCATGGGAGGTCCCAAAATAATAATACGCACATTTGGTCCTGGGGGTGCGAACCATTTTGAAGAAGTAATATCCGACGACATGATGATGGGAGGAGGAGGAGACCCATTTAGTGCAATTTTTAATGAAATCAATCGTGATATGAGAGCAGCACATATGCATCAGCATCACCCCCAAATGCATAATATGCATACAACCCAAGAAATGCACCCGCACCCGCACCCGCACCCGCACATGCAAATACCCCGAACGCCAAGGTTTTCAAATGCAAACCAAAATCCGGTTTCAAAACCACCCCTAATAAGCGTCGATGTAAATATTTCACTAGATGACGTCGCGTGTGGAAACACGATTCCGGTAGAAGTGGAGAGATGGAATTTGAACAGAGACGATAATGAAACCTACGAACTGGAGAAACACGTCGAATATTATTCGCTGCCTTTTGGGGTGGAAAGTGGCGAGGTTGTTTTACTGACCAACTGCGGGAATGAAGCGTCAAACCATACACGGGGTGATGTAAAGGTGACATTTCGTGTTGCAGAACATCCCACATTTAAAAGGAGCGGGCTTGATATACACACTGAAAAAACGATATCCCTAAAAGAAGCGTTGTGTGGGTTTGTTTTTAACATTGAACACATCAATGGTAAAAAATTCGTATTTAATAGTTCGCCTGGAAATGTAATAAGGGATGGACTGATAAAAACAATACCAAAACTTGGTATTCGACGTGGCGAAGACGTTGGCAATTTAAGTATTGTGTTTCATGTGGCATATCCGGAGAAACTAAGCGAAGAACAGGTAAAAAAATTATTGGAAATTTTATAGACGACGAACACGCCATGTCACGCGACACGCGACACCTCACCTCAACAAGCGTGCTTCAACGTATAAGCACGAACACGTGACGTATATTCGGCGCGATTTGTTTTGTAAAGATGCGCCAAGTCGGGGACAAGTGGGTCATCGGGATTCGGTTCATGCATAAGCGACGAAATACTGAGAAGTAATTTAGAAGTCGTAAGTGCGGGACTCCAATTCGTTTTAAGAATATCGATACATATTCCGCCGTTGCTGTTAATATTTGGGTGAAGAATGGGCGTAATGAATTTAACATGAGGGGGTTTGAATGGATAGTCGATGGGAAAATCAATATCGAGGAAGAATATACCCCCGGAATAGGGACTGCCTTCAGGTCCGGTAATCGTTGCACGCCATTTCATAATATCGTCGTCTAAAGGTCCGCCACTGCAGTTGGTGGGTGGATCGCGGACAAGTTCGGATAATTCCTTTTGAATACGTTTGGTTACACTCATGGAGAAAAGGTCTACACAGAATAGGTTGTTCAGATTTATTATATTCCTATTACTTTATATTTTTATATCAATTTTATGAATCATTAAATAAAAATATAGACTACCAATATATATACAAATAAAACAGACACTAATGTGTTATAGCGTAGAGTCTAGCGTAAAGACATCGCTTCTTGCATTTATTTCAATTGCAGTATTATTCACATCAAATGTGCCGCATTTTAAATGGATAGCACTTATATTGACAGGATGGTGTTTGATGCAAGTGGCTGAGTTATTACTTTGGCTTACAAATCCGCGTAAGTCATGCACGACCACGAATAAGGTAATCACGCTAACACTTATTCCACTGATATTGGCATCACAACCTGTTTTAGCAGCAACGGGATCATTCTTCGTAAAACCATGGTCAAAATGTAGCCAAAATAGGAGAATGCTTATTGTAAATTTTTGTATTATATTCAGTATAATATTTTTATACTACTTTTTTTACAATCCTACAAAATATTGCACCATAGTTACAAAACAAGGACATCTTCAATGGTTTCTTAAAAATCGCGAAGATAAAAGATTCGAAATGCCTATAGCATATTATATATGGCTCGGAGCAATCTCGATTCCTGCATTTTTACTATGGGATATTTCATATAAGGCTTTATTCGTTGTTTTTCTGTTACCATTATTCAGTTTTATTTATGGACTAAGAACGGATGCTAAAGATAGCATCTGGTGTTACTATTCAAGTTTTTCGGCGATAACAATGCTTATCGTATACGGGTTATATAAATTCAATATATACAATATTTTGAAGTGATAAATAAATGCAATGAATACATCGAACCGAACCGCGACTAATTCTGGAAACATACACCTCCACGCTGGGTTCCTGAAGCGGTTTGGCATGAAGTCGCGTGACGATATTGGTAACGGCGAACAGACCGATTCATTCCACCTACACCTGAACCAGGAATGAATCGATTATAGTTATAGTTGCTAAACTGGTTCTGAAAAATAAGACGACGAACACCACCGGCGCCAGAAGTGCCGCGGACAAGCCCACGGGCGATATTGTAAGTTTGATTGCTTGGCATCCTTCTATGTATAGATATATAGTATGAGGAGATTATATATTTTTTGGGGGTTGTGGGGGGGGGGGGTATTATAAAATTGATTTATAATAACTATATAAATGTATATATACATATCTATAAATATAGCAGAAACACACGTTAATATGTCACAATATATTTATTTACTTCAAGAACGAGAATTTATAAAAACAGGTGAAAATATTTATAAAGTAGGAATGACTACAAAAAATAATTTTGAAAGATTCAATCAATATCCAAAAGGCTCTATTTTACTATTTCAAATTATTTGCAATGACTGCAAGAGCATTGAAAAGAAGATTTTAAAAAGATTTAATAAAAAATTTGAAATAAAAAAAGATATAGGAAATGAATACTTCGAAGGAGATTATAAAAAAATGATTAAAATAATATATTCTATTGTAAAAAATGAAGGTAAGAATGAAGAAGATAATAATCAAGAAGAAAAAGAAGATAAGAATGAAGAAGAAAAAGAAGATAAGAATGAAGAAGAAAAAGAAGATAAGAGAGAAGTATATACTATTACAACTTATGAAGAATGGAGTAAATGCAGTAACATTGATAATATAATTATTAAAAATAAAAATGGAGAAGGACATTTTAGATTCAAGGGCCAATTATGGAGGCAATTATATGATAAATATAAAGCTGACTTTGATGAAAATAATATGGAAGAATTATCTGGACTTGTTGAATATAACCAACCTATATATCATAAAGTCAATGGGAAAAAAGATTTGTTGTCAATAAAAGAATATTATAAACTTACCTATACAGAAAGAACTAAAGTTATTTCTGTAGAATATGATGTTGATAAAATAATAAAAGATATAATTAATAAATGTCATGTTAATAAAGATGAATACTATGAAGAATATAATTTATATTATTCAGAATATGTCTTCTCTTTAGGTGGAACGGGGCGTTCTCATACAGAGTATGTTATATTTGACTCTAAAAATTTTACATTCAATAATATAGACGAACTAATTAATAATAAAATTCTGACAGGAAAAAGTGCAGGAGGACGTATGGTACACTCTAAAAGTCTGTGTAATATTAATATTGTTGATGATATTTTAAATTCATTAATTAAAGATGAAACTAAAAATGAATATAAAAAATTAGTATATAATTTAATTGTAGAACAAGAAGAGAAACAAATAATATTTTATGATTATAATGAATGTTTATTATCAACATGGGCAAATGATTTATTATATAGTATTTCAGGTAATGGTATATTGAAATCCAGAGATTATTATAGTGATAAAAAATATTTTAAAAATTTAATAAGAACAAAGAGATGTTATAATAGGTGTGTTATAATTACAGGAAGTATTACAGGAAGTAAAAAAATTGAAACACAGATACGTGACTTTCTTGAATTAGGATTTAAAAATATTATAGTACAACAAGATAATTCAAAAAAATCTATGTATAATATTGAAAACTATAGAAATTATTTACAAGATAATAAAGATTCATTAATAAAATGTATAAATGAAGAAAATATCGATAGTAAGGCAATTGATGTTAATGATTGGAAATATGAAATACAACATGATGATAATATATTTTATCATACGAATCTGTTACTAACAAATTTTCTGAAATGGTGTTGCAATAAATAATATATAATACAAATTTTATCCCCCTCCCCACAAAATTGAAACGAATGAAAGTCAATAAATCGAATACAGAACTCATAAAGTCCAGAACAAACCCCACCACCCCGAAATGCCCATCGGTATCGAATCATTCATTGCTGCTGCAATCATCGCCGCTGAAGATATTGACGCCGAGGTCCCTCCTACTCCTCGCGCTGAAGTTGAAGAAGAACAAGAACAAGAAGAACAAGAAGAATCCAAATACCCCCACTCACTCCAAGAAGTTGCCGCACTCGATTTGTCATTTCTTGGCGACAAATGGGCAGCCGATATGCTCCGCGATGCTATGAATGCGGTCGTTCTAGCCCAAGAAAACCCCAAAATACTCCAACAAAAAATCGACATCTGGACTTATCTTTCGACCTATGAACCTCCCCGCGGAGAAGGATTCATGTTTAGCCGTGGAGACCTTGTTGTCGAATCCGTTCAGCACAATATGCAAACGGGGCATTCGGGTAACAGCATGGCCTTGACGATGCGCCACTTGCAACTACTCGCCAAAATCGGTTTCCCTGAATACCGCGATGGATATAAGATATAAAGGTAATATTTGTGTAAATTATTATACAAAATAGTATATGCGGTGAATTATGATTATAATATGTATCAATATATGAATATAAAGCCAAGCCATATTTATAATTTATTACCATAAATACAAATGAGCACAGAAATAAGTGTATCAAATTCAACTCAACAAAAATTTTTCATAGTAATAATATATCGTCGCCAAATATAAAAATACTACTACTACATTTTTATATTTTTTTGCATTTATTAGCATGTATAACAACGCAACACCTGTGCCTATATTTCCCCTCCCCTATTTTCTTCCACGCGTTTTACGATTTGTGCGTTTCCCGGCGAGTTTACTCTTGCGCGTCCGCATCCCTGCATGTTTATGTTTTCGTGTGCGACGGCGTCGACCCCCATCATAAACTGCGCTTGGATCTTGCCCCTGTCGTTTCATATCTTCTTTATGCTCTTTCAATATTTTTTTATCACGTTTTCTTTGGCTTTTTCTTCTTCTTCTTCCCTCTTCGGCGGGTTTCAGATGTGGAAAACGCAAACTTTGATCGCGCTGAAAATTTCCGTTGAATCTATACATCCATCTAGACCAATTTGCTGCTTGGTCTTTGTTGGCTGGGACTGCTATTCTGCCCCTTGCATTATATAATATCTCAGAACCAAGGTCATATTCTAGAAAATCTGCGTCTAAAGCCAAGTTATTATAACGTTCATTTTCTTCGACATCCAGCCTCGGCACCCTCGGCTCATCGGGTGAATCTCCAAATCCTATTGCTCCTTCTTCATATATTCTTGGGCGAATATTCCGTTCCCATCTATCACATGCATACATTTCTACCTCATCGGGGTGTCGTCTACCTGCATCCATTAAAAGTTTAACTATATTTTCTCTTAGTCTTTTATCAACTGCACGAGTATATCTAGCATCAAAAGGACGTATTGTTTTTATATAACGATCAACAAAATTTTTAACATATCCTTTTCCTTTCCTAGAAGTTTCTCTTGCTAAAAGTTCGACCCACTCATCGTCTAATGTTCCAAGTGGTATTGGTTCGATAGCCGCGAAGGGGGGTGGTTGGTATAATGCTTCATATCCAGATAGGTTAGTACTATGCGCTACATAACCCAAAGGAAACTCATCCTCTACTCCAAAATTGTTTAGCACATAAATGTCTTCTACTAAACGTCCTGGTAACCACCAACCATAAGCGGTATGTTCCACGTCGGGCATAGCATAACTCAGCCGCATCCATCTTCTTGGTTCGGAATTATCTATTACATTTCTACCAGTGGGAGGAGGACGATCTCCCGTCCATTCTGCTAAATATGGTTCGCCTATATTATCTATAGGGCTTACTGTAGCTCGCCATAGTAACATTGCATCGTTATCACCTTCTTTTGGGATTTTTATTGGGTTTATATGATCTGCGCGCGGACTTCTACGCGCAAGCGGACTTCCGTTGGGACTTCTACGCGGGCTTACACGCGGGCTTACACGCGGGCTTACACGCGGGCTTACACGCGGGCTTACACGCGGGCTTACACGCGGGCTTACACGCGGGCTTACACGCGGGCTTACACGCGCAAGCGGACTTGCATACGGGCTTACACGCGGGCTTACACGCGCAAGCGGACTTCCGTTGGGACCTCTGCGGGGACTTCCGTCGGGACTTCTTCCGTTTTCCATATAAATATTTATTATATATAATAGGTATATAACAAATATATTAAATAATAATAATATATGAAATAATTATTATTATATGACAAGCTATGCACCTGTAGATAAAATATATGTGAAAAGTGAATAAGACACATAAAAAAATATAATGTATTATATTTTTATTTATATTTGTAGTAATAATTTATCTACGCTTTGTTAATTTGCGCTTTCGTGTGCGGCGGCGTCGACCCCCATCATAAACGGCGCTTGTATCTTTAAGCTGCGCTTTCAATATTTTTTTATCACGTTTTCTTTGGCTTCTTTTTCTTCTTATTTTTTCTTCGACGGATTTCAGATGTGGAAAATACATGTCTCGAGCATTTTGGAAATTTCTTTCACTTCTAACCATAAATCGTTCGGCATCAGCTTTGTTGCCTGGTATTGCCCGTTTGCCCTTTTTATTATATAATGCCTCGGAAGCAAAGTCATCGTCGAAAAGATCTCCGTCAAAACCTAACTTATTGTAATTTTCAACTGGGCGAATACGCTGATCCCATTGATCACATGCATATATCGGTGCATCATCCCAACTTTGCTGACCTGCTTCTGTTAAAAGTTTAACTATATCTTCTCTTAATCTTTTATCATCCGCTGGAGTAAACCCAGCATCAAATGGGTGTATTGTTTTTATATAACGACTAACATAATTTCTAATATATTTTTTTCCTTTCTGATAGGTTTGGTCTGCTAACATTTCTACATATTCATCGTCCAAACTTCCAAGTGGTATTACAAAAGGCGACGGAGGGACTTGCTGGTATAATCGTGCATGGCTAGCAAGGAGGGGTGTGTGCGCTACATAACCAAAAGGAAACTCATCCTCTGCTCCAAAATTGTTTAGCGAATAAATGTCTTCTACTAAACGTCCTGGTAACCACCAACCAACCACTTGCCCATTGGACCGGGGATAATACAGCCGCATCCATCTTTGTGGTTGTGGTTGGGAATTATCTATTAGGCTTACAGAGAGATTGTTGGGAGGAAAATCACCCGTCCATTCTGCTAAATATGGTTCGCCTATATTATCTATGGGGCTTACTGTAGCTCGCCATAGTAACATTGCATCATTATCATCTTCTCTTGGAATTTTTATTCTGTTGTTTCCACGTACATCGGGACTTCTACTCGGGCTTATACGAAGGCCTCTACGGGGACTTACACGCGGACTTACACGCGGGCTTACACGCCCAAGCGGACTTACACGCGGGCTTACACGCGCAAGCGGACTTGCATACGGACTTACACGCGGGCTTACACGCCCAAGCGGACTTACACGCCCAAGCGGACTTACACGCCCAAGCGGACTTACACGCGGACTTACACGCGGACTTACACGCCCAAGCGGACTTCTTCCTTCACTTCCGTCATTTTCCATTTGGGTATAAATATATATTATATATATATTATTATAAAGTAATATAATAACTATATAATATATACTTATATCTAGATGCAATATATGAAACTTACAAAAGATATGTCCAATCCGATTCGTGCAGTTGCAGTATTCAATGATAAAAAAATAAATGGTCTCGTCTATTTCACAGAAGAGCCATCCAAGTCGCGCGTTCGTATTGACGTGTCGCTGACCGGTTTAAAGTCATCCGGTTTGCATGGATTTCATGTTCACGAATACGGAGACATGAGCGACTCGTGTGAAAGCATGTGTGCACATTTTAACCCCTATAATAAAACACACGGATGTCCAGGAATGAAAGACCGACATGTAGGTGACCTAGGCAATCTAAAAACGAATGCTAAAGGAGAAGCAAAATATACTTTCTACGATGACTTTATTAGTCTACGCGGAACAAAAGCAAATATTATTGGTCGCGGGTTGATTATTCACGCCGACGAAGACGATTGCGGACTAGGTGGACAACCCGATAGTTTAATAACAGGACATGCAGGAAAAAGAATAGCATGCTCAGTTATCGGGTATGCATCTCCTCCAAAGAAATGAAAATCAAAATCAAAATTTTGGATAACCCATCATCGAATATAAAACGTCGGTTCAATAACACGTTTCGCCCCATAAGTAAGTTTATTCGAATCGTATTCACTCATTCTACGCTTTTCGAGTTCGCCTTCGCTGTTGCTGAAAACGATTGCCTTGATATTTAATTTTTTCATACGAATCGTGCAATGAAAACATGGTGCCGATTCAACCATACCACCGCTTCGCGAACGCCGAACAATATAAAGCACTATTTTCTGGACGATTTTAGGCGGCAATTCCGTAATACAAAGTTTGTGAAGGACACATATTTCAGCGTGAGCACTGCAGCATTTCCGATAATGAAGCAATCCATCTTTTGAGTGACACCGAATATTGTTACATCCCTTTGCGATGACTTTCCCGCTCAAAACTGCAATACATCCATGCTGCATAAGAAGAGTCGATTTCGCCGCCTCGTCAAGTGCAATATTTGCAAAACGCTGGTCCTTATTACTGATGTGTCGCTGGCGATACACTTGCGTCGGTAAATCGGAGTCGGCGCCAACGCCAACGCCACCTACGTCATCACACCAATCCATAAACATTTCATGCATCGGTGTTGCGGTATTGACATAACCTGACCCTGACAAGCTTTGTTTCATAGTTCTTAAATATTTTTGTTTTACACAAGTTTTGTTATATATTATTTTATATAACAAAAAATGTTCAATTTCTTTTCATAGTAAATATAACTAACTACTAATCTTCTTAGACGGGGTTTCGTTCGAAATAATATAGATAGAATTCTCAGTAACGATAATATACTCAGTCTCTACCTTGTAAATATTTGCAATAGGACTAGTATATTCGTCCTCACTTTTAACGAGAAGTTTCTCGCCGGTATCTTTTACACCAATGATAATCGTCTTATCAAGGGAAGGGGTCCAATAGTCCATCATAATGGGTTTGTCTTGAACGATTGAAAGTTTGCTGCAGTGTTGCAAGCAAACATTAGAAGGAAGACGATAAGCAGACTCCGCTGATTTAGTGCCTCCGCCGGAAGTTTGGCCATTTGATGATTGATTCGATGAACTCATATTATATACTAAACAAATTTAATAATCTTTAAATGGTTATTAAATTAAAAACATATATTGATTAAAACATCGATTTTAAAAATCGTTAAAAAAATATATGTTTTTATTTTATTTTATTTTTATTCATTTTGAATCTTCAACTATCAACCAACTATCTATCACCTATTCCTCTAAAACGTTTATGGTTTTCTTTCGCAACTTTGTATTGTGTTTTTTGGGTTCAAGTATATTAAGTTGATTCCCGATTTCAGGGTATTCTGTTTCCAAAAGTTTCTTAAGAAAGTTATAAATACAATACAATACATTTTCGCCACATCGCCCCACGATTAACACGCTACCTGTTCTAAATATCATAAACGAAATTTCGTTTACACCTTCCGTTGAAGGGTTCGGTTTTTGTCCGGTTTGATTTTCATCTCCAAGTTCAGGTATATAGTAAAATTTGCATTGAATACCGGGATATGAACAGGAGTCGTAGTTACTATGGATGCGATACTTATACTTCAGTATATTGAAAAGTTTGTCGCGGTTAATAAAATACCCACAACTGAAGTTTGAATTGATCAGCACAGTTTCACACTTGTCTGGGATATACCCAATATCATCACCGACGATCGGTTTTAAAATACCAATCAATAGATTGAGAACATGGGTAAGGGACTCATCGCTTTGGATTCCCGGAATTTCGAGTTTGCCGGTATTGAAAACTTTAACATGCATTTCTTTAAATATGTCGCTGACGGGATCTTTGATTCGCATAATAAGAACAAAGCAGTTGAAAAACGCGCGTTTCAATTTGCAGCGATAGTTTAGTATATCCTTTTTGCATAATCCAATATTAATTTTCATTTGGACTTTGAATTTAATGCGGCCCTCAGGATTGTCAATATGTTCTATCTCTTGTTCATGATAGTATTTTTCATTTTTTAGCAATTCTTTTATTTCTTTCAGTTCATTAGGGTCGGTTGTTGATACTTTGATTTGTTTTTTAATGACGCACTCTTGTGGCGTCGAATAAGGCGAAATTGGAATACTCCAAAATACCTTTTTAATATCAACTGGTGTGTTTAAATAGGATATTTTTGTCTTTGTCGAAATATAAATATTACTGCAAAATGGTTTAGTATTTTGGATATCCGGTGTTGTCTCGGTGTCCTCTACACCCTCTACGTCCTCTAGACCCTCCACATCCTCTACACCCTCCACGTCTATATCACTATCACATTCTTCATTCGAAGAATCCTCACCGAACACGAGACCTTTTTTAGATTTCTTTGTCATATTGGGTGGACCTTTTTTAGTGGTTCCGTTTCCGCCACCTCCCCCGCTCCCACCACATCCTGTCAGCTTTTCTAGTTTGCTAGTTGTTACCGACTTCACCCTAGAAACACGCACACCAACACGCGTATCAATTATATCATTTGCGGTATCACTCATTTTATCACATACAGAATACGATTTTTTTATATTATTTTTTGCACTATTTTTTTCATTTGTTAAAATAATCGAACCTTCGGATAAGAAGCTGTCCCATTCGTCGTCAATGCATGTCGATAAAGCCATAAGTGTGTGTAGGTGTGTTATAAGTGCGTATATGTGCAGTTATTTATTTTATGGTATCTTTATTTAAGTTAGTTTGCTTCAATTATATTTATGGGATAAATAAACATAAAGATAATTGAATATTATAATGTATTCGCAGAATTTGCTGACCCGGCAAAAAATAATTTCAGTTTATAAACGATATAATTAATAACGTGGTCTGTTTTACAAACCTGAAGATGCATAATATTTTCGATATTGTATAATAATTTATTTGTTATATTGTGATTTCGAATAATATAGTTTAAATATATTTTTAGTAGATTTTTAGGCTCGATGTTGTATTCGCGACTGACATAATTTATTTTTTTCACGATATCGGCGTGTTTTTTATTTTTTATAAAGTCTTTTGTTAGTTTTACCCAGAGGTCATTTTTAATTATTTTACACTCGTGGATGAGATCTTGGTTTGTTTGCATGTAGTTTATCATGCTTCTTATATCCGACATGAAATATTTTTGGATTGAAACTAAAATATCTGGCTTTATTTGTAGATTTTCGTTTTCATTTATTTTTTGGAGGAACTTAATAATATCGGACTCGGGAAGTTGATTAAAACGCATACGAACAAACTCGGTTTGAAGGGATTCGTCGATACGACTAATATAGTTGCAAATTAGACAAAAACGAACGTTATAGTTATTATTGTAGTTGTTTAATAAATAACGTAGTGCGATTTGTGCAGTTTTTGTCATGTAGTCCACTTCATCAAGAATAACGAATTTCATACCTTCTCCAAATAGCGATTTTGAATTTACAAAACTATTAATTTGGTTGCGAATAATGTCTATCCCGCGTTCATCTGATGCATTGAGGTGTATCATGAGTCCCTTGTTTTTAAGATTCATCTTTTCTTGATACATATTTACAAGGTTAATAATCGTCGTCGTTTTACCTGTGCCTGGCGGACCATAAAAAAGTAGGTTTGGAAAATAATTATTGTCAATTATATTTTTTAGTAGTTTTTTGTTGAGTGGAGCGAGGACTATTTCTTCGAATACTATTGGGCGATATTTTTCAACCCATGGTGTGGAATTTTTCAAATAATTATTTATGTTTTTGTATTCGTCCTCTTTCTCGTCTTTCTCGTCTTTCTCATCGTTTTCTAAGCTCGTATCACTTTCGCTAGCAATATCGCTAGCAATATCACTAGCAATATCAATAAACATATTATCTACCTTTTTACCCATGGTCTCTTCCAGAATAACAACTTTATTTTCTATAGTATTTTTTATGCTCTCGACCATATTTATTCCTTGACATTTACTATAAAAAGAATAAATCGGTTTTTGTTTTTGGTCATGGTTTTGGCAATGGTTTTGGTGTTGGTATTGGGAGTTATCTTCTTCTATCGAAGTTTGTGTTTTTAGACATTTAGTGTTATTTTTTTTATTGGATGGTGGTAATACTTTTAACATAATATAGTAAAATATTGTTGCTTATTTTGTATGAATTCATATTTTTAATAAGTTTTTTTACTATAAATATAATTGAAGAGATATATATAATGATAAGTATAACCAACGCCGATATTATAGGAAGAGCAACTTTCACAACAACTACAAGCACTATGACTTCAATCTCTCGTTTACCTTCATCTTCATCTTCATCTTCATCTTCGTCTTACTCTTTGCCAATATCAGAAACTGATACTACCAGGGTCGCTATACCATCTAATGCAGACGCATTGTCAAACAAATCTAAAAAAAGTGGATACTTGGAACTGATTCTTGGACCGATGTTTTCGGGAAAAACGTCAACGTTGAAAAAAATATATGACCAATGCGTGTATTGCAATATTCCGGTAATGGTTATAAATTATTCTGCCGATAAACGCTACTCGTCTGAAGACGTAATGTCTACACACGATAAAATTATGATTCCATGTATTATGGCAAATACTATTGTAGAAATTCTTGACAATTATGATGAACAATTAAGTAATACAGAAGTAGTTCTTATCAATGAGGGACAATTCTTTGAAGATATAGAATATGTGATTTCATTAGTAGAAGACATGTATAAACGCGTATACGTTTGCGGTCTTGATGGCGATTTTAAAAAAAATAAAATCGGTTCTCTTTTTGAGCTGATACCATATTGTGATAATATATGCAAACTGAAATCATTGTGTAGTGAATGCCGCGACGGAACACCCGGACTATTTAGTTACAGAATCACAAATGAAGTCGATCAAGTAGTTATTGGCGTTGATAATTATAAACCTCTATGTCGTGAATGCTATCGACGACTAATAATTGAGAAAGAATCAAAACATACCACAAGAAGCGTAAATTGAGTATATAACTATGGCGTGTAATACTACTATAACTTTTTCATATATTTTTGTATTCGCTTAAAAATATATGAAAAGGATTTAAACCTGTTTTTGAGTAATAGTATATAGTTGTAAATATTTACATCAAGGAATTAAAATGGACAAACATGATATGCCTCCGAATAGTATTTCGGATAAAAAGAAAAGAGGACGTAAAAAGAATATCGTAGTTGAAAGTATCAACGCTATTAGCAGTAAACAAACCTCACACCATGACCAGAACCAGAACCAGGACAATAACGACGAAAATGTAGTTGTAGTTGTTGTTGATGAAATGACTAAAGAAAAAAAACAAAGAAAAAAACGAACAAATAAGGGCGAAGCTGCGAATGCAAACGACAAAGACAATGACGCTGGCGCTGACATGACCGAGACAATACTTGAAATCGCAAATGTAAACGAACCGACAATAAAAAAAAGAAAACGTAGAACACGGAAAGATATTGAAAATGCACAAAACGCAGATAAAAATCTAATTATATCGTCTACTAATAACGGGACCGAACACCAAGCCAACGCCCAAGCCCATGGAGAAAATAGTAGCGACACACAATTAGACGAATCTGCACCAAAAGAAGAAAAGGTTGCAAAAAAAAGAGGAAGAAAGCCGAAAGGAGGAAAAATTACTATACAACCACAAACTAATAGTAATATTCAAAATGAACTACCAAATATTATATTACATCTTAAGTGTTCTCTTTCCGATTTGAATAAAAATAATAGTGAAATAGATGAAACGTTCGATACAAAAAATAATGCCAATACCACAAACAACAACGTCAACAACACCAACAACAACACCAACACCAACAACAACAACATCAACAACAACAACATCAACAATGCCAACGCAAACAACGCGTGTGCCAATACTACCATGGAAACTATACAAAGCTACAACTCAATCAATGCGATTGGAAGCGAAATTAATAATAATTCAGCAGACGATAACACCTTTAGTGTCGGTGCCAATATTCAACTTTATCATCGCGACTTGTTGAAAAAATCTCAATATTCGTCAAATGTTCACGAGATGATAACAAAAGATGATAATCATAGTCGTGGCACCAATACCAATACCAATACCAATACAAATGGTGCAGCTAATGCACTCAATGAAACATATTCATCTGCGATGTTTCCGGTATACGACCCGTGTATCCCAACCGATACGAATACACATTCGCTTCCTCCGCCGATTACACGCGGCACGCCTTCTTATTATGATGGCTCCAACCAAATCATAAATAAAAACCAGGCTTCTCCCTTTTCAACCATTTACTCCCCAGATATTATTTCTTATAATAATAATACACACACATCAGCACACGACGATGACTCCTTATCGAATTCTGCAAATCTAAATGAACGCGACATATGGAAAAAAATAAACCAACTTAAGCTTAGTTTTCATAAAAGTGACATATGTCAAAATATAAGGGGTGCACAACGTTCGGCGTGTTTTTGGTGCACGTGCGAGTTTGATTCGCCGGCAATATATATCCCAAAATCCGTGTTAAAAGATATGTATAATGTATACGGATGTTTTTGTTCACCAGAATGTGGTGCTGCATTTCTTATGAATGAAAGTATTGACACGTCAACTAAATTTGAAAGATATCATCTTTTAAATTCACTCTATGGTAAAATATATAAACACGAAAAAAGTATTAAAATTGCACCGAATCCTTACTATCTTTTGAATAAATTTTATGGAACTCTTACGATACAGGAGTATCGTAAATTATTTCAAAGCGACCAGATGATTTATGTAGTGAACAAACCATTGACGCATATATTGCCCGAACTATACGAAGATAATAACGACTTTCTCCTAAATAATAAAATTATTCCGACAAATTCGGTCAATCTTAAAAAGAAAGTATTAAAAAGTAATTTGTAACTTCGCCTCTCCAGCCCCACCCCACCATGTCTCCCCAAGATTACGATTGTGTGGGTGGTTCCGTGGAAGACACGATAGTATTTGTGGTTACACTCGCACTTGCAGACTCTTCTCGTAATTTTTTTTGTCGTTCTAGCATCTGGTTCATTATTTTATTTCGTTCTTGAGTCTTTATATAACTTGTAGCTGCTTTGTCCATGAAGTTACGTATAACACCATAACGTTTCTGGTTCAATGACCCTCCGCTACTTTCAGACTCTTTTTTTTCAGGAACTCCTAAAAATTCTTTTACTACGAACATGACATTTCCTTTGTGTTTTTCGAGACTAGCAATTGCCTCTTCTCTCAAATATGTTGTCTGGCCCATGACAACTTCGATGCATTTTTCATAGTTTTGTTTTTGTAACTCTATATAATACTTTCGCATTTGTTCCTTTTTTAGTTCTTCGGGCGTGGATGCGGGTGTGTGAACATCGCACGTTGGTTGTGGTTGCGGTTGTTCCTGAATAGTGGTTGATTCTTCCATAGTAATCTTTCTATATATCATTTGTTAAATATTTTTTAAATCATATTAAACGAATAGTGATATTTATATATAATATAGATACATATCACTCCTCCTACTTTTTCTACGTAATAGTAGTCATTGTCATTACATAAGCAAAAAATCAAAATGAGTAAAACACACAATATTGACGTTAAAGATATTTTAAAAGATGTGGAAGTATGTTTGACACAGGGTTTGGAACGTAAAATCAGTTCATTTTTTGATGACTATAATATGTTTCAACAAACACATAATGAAGTTTTGAATTTATCCATCGTTAAAAAAATACTACATGTAAATAGTAGCGAGTGCAAACATCGTCAGCATACCGAGGATACCGAGCATTACAAACGCAGCGAGACCATGTATCATGACTCTGTTGTTTCGCTTTACGAAACGGAAATAGAAACTTTAAAAAAGGAAAATTATCATCTCAGCGTAGAGTTAGAAAGATATAAAAAATACTTAGATTCTTGTGTTCATAAGGATCAGGACGAAGAACAAGAAGAACTATTATCTCAATCTATAAATCTTGAAATAACTGAAAAACATAGCGAACTACGGGACAATGATACCGATAATAGTAGCATTTTGCAAATACAGATTGAAAAAAATATTAAAAATATTGTTTTGAATAGTGCGAATAAGGGCATAGTAGAGGAAGAAGAGGATACCGAAGAAGAGGAAGACACGGAGGAAGAAGAAGAAGAAGAAGAAGAAGAGGAAGAAGAAGAGGAGGAAGAAGAAGAGGAAGAAGAGGAAGAAGAGGAAGAGGTAAAGGTAGAAGAGGAGGTAGAAGAGGAGGTAGAAGAGGATGAAGAAGAGGTGGAGGAAGAAGAGGAGGAAGAAGAGGTGGAGGAAGAAGAGGTAAAGGTAGAACAGGTGGAAGAAGAGGTGGAAGAAGAGGTGGAAGAAGAGGAAGAGGAGGTAGAAGAGGTGGAGGAAGAAGTCATGCCAACATTTCCAACTGCACAAGAGCTTACTAAGTTAAAAGAAACAATAAACGTAGTTTCGGTTGAGGAAACTGAAGAAGAAGAAGAAGAAGAAGAAGAAGAAGAAGAAGCTGATGCAAATAGCGTCGAGTCTGAAACTGACGCGAAGGAAGCAGAAGCAGAAGAAGAGGAAGAAGAGCTATTTGAGGTTAAAATCAATGGCGTAATGTATGTTTCAAATGACGACGAAGATGGAACGATTTATTCCTATGTAAACGAAGAAGTTGGTGATGAGATTGGCAAATTTATCGGAAAAGTAGCACACGTTTATAGTGGAGAAAATAAAGGCATTTATGACAGAACAAAATGCATTTTTAATTTTTAATATGTTTAATTTTTATAGTATTATATAATATACAATAAATATATTATATAATAAATAAAACTAGGAACAATCGAATTAGACAAGATAAAGTAAAATGGTTTTAGAAGGTATATGCCCCCCCGCGCTTCTATATTTAGCGTTTTCAATTATTCAAATAATTATTGATTTATATCGCGGAGACTCAATGCAGGCTCTACTTAAATTTGTTGTAATGATTGTATTCACTATTGTTCTCAATGCAATATGTGCAGCAGGTATGTCTATTATTTCGTGGTTTATCGTATTTATCCCTTTTATTTTGATGACCTACATTACCACTATTCTATTTTTTGTTTTTGGGTTTAATCCAAACAAAGTTATGAATCGTGAGAAAAAGTGTGGAGAAACGCAATTTGGGTGTTGCAATGACGGCGTTACTCCAAAACGCGACCCAACAGGACGCGGGTGCCCTTTTAACCCCGTAGAATGGAATAACAGAGATGAGTATTATCGATATGACTATGAACGTGAACGTGAGCGTAGGCGACGCGAACGCGACCCCCGATATAATCCATATCCTCATATTGGTGGATGCGGTGGAACCAAATACGGCTGCTGTAATGATATGACTACCCCGCGTAGAAATTGGTATGGAACAAACTGCCCAGACTATAAACCTCGTCCACGCCCAAAACCAACACCACCATCACCACCAACACCACCAACGCCACCAACACCACCAACGCCTGTCGGAGGGTGTACAGGTAAAGGACAATATGGATTCGGGTGTTGTTTAGGTGGCGTTATTGCTAAGACTGATAAAGATGGAAAAAATTGTGCATTAATAGGCACAGGCGGTATGACTTCTTCTCCTCTCCCCTCATCTCCATCAACGTCGCTTAAATATTAATAGCAACTTTTACATATTTTTAGGGTTTAACACAAAATAATATATATATCAAACTTATATAAATATTATTTACATATTATTATATACCAGCATTCATAATAATGTTCAACACAACCGCGACGACGCCATATACTTCAACACATTGTATATATAATACTACAAACACAAGCCAGGTAGTTTGTGTAGTAGATAGTAAAAACCAATCTCAATATACTTACTTACCTGAATATACTATGGATGTTTCAATATTTAGTTACATGTATACTCTATTTTTAGCATTTGGGTGTTACTCCGCATTGAATCCTGTATCTGCACGTATTTTTGCAATAAATACGATATTCAATCTAGCAAATTATAGTATAACCGGATATAGTTTTTTTAAAGATCGTGTATATCGACCATATATGAAACGCGTGCACCCAAAGCTTTTGAGACTATTGAATATTGATGATGGAATAAATGAAATCATTGTTATTAAAAACGGGAAAGTAATTCATAGTTTCAAAACCATGGAATTGTTTGTCAAGAATAATCCCATCAAGTTTGTCAAAGAGTTTAGCGATGAGGATTCCGAACAAGAAGAGCAAGAGCAAGACCAAGAGCAAGACCATGTAAATCGCCCTGACCCCAACGCCGACATTTCAGACTATGTAGACTATAATAAAAAATGCGAACAATTAACTGAACTTATTGAAGCGTTTAAGGCACATTCATTGGACGACGCAGCGGCACCTGCACCTGCACCAGAAACAGAAACCAGCGAAATTCAACGCCCCACCGAATCTGCGGAAACCAGTGACGACGACGACGAGGACAGCGACGACGCACCCGATGATTATATTTTAGACCCAACCGAATACGATTTTATTATTCGGAATTTCTACTATGAAGATGCAAAAACCGGCGAAACGCATAGTTATGTTTTTAAGTATGATATCTTTTATAAAAGCGAGATGGTTGAGAAATATGACATACAGATGATTAAGGATAATTATTTTTCTACCAGAAAATTTATTGGAATTTCACTTAAAACAAACAATCAAAAATATAATATCAACTTGACATCGCCATCAAACTATTATCTTTCCGACAACTCTATCTTGAACTATTCATTTTTGAAATGGTATATGATGAAGTATCACGGCGTTAAACTTTCACGCGATTATGTTATCTCGTGTATTGACAACTATGTAGAAATGTATAGAATAAATCCTGGTAAAAAGATTATAGTTCATAAGAATAAGTTTCAAATCGTAGACGACGAGACTTTCAATGGCGATAACGATAACGATACTGATAACGATACTGATAAAGATACTCATTCTAATGTAGACGCTGGTTTAGGCACCGATACCGATACCGACACCGACACCGACACTCCCGAAGACGAGACTCAAAATGAAAGCAATAAAGAACCTAGACTTTTGTTTAATAATAATTTAGAAGAAAATCACGAAATGTTCGATATTGAAATCCTTGACTACGAGTAATCCAAATAATTAATTATTATTATAAACCTATATAGAAATATATCTTTATAGTATAGTATAATGGCTATTGTTAATACTCGATCGGCAATTCATACTATGGAAACTGAGAAAAAAGATTCAGATTTACATGAATTATCACTATCCGGAGAATCCAATAATTTTCATAAATTATCTGATACGTGGATTTTGTGGGCTCATCTTCCACATGACACCGATTGGAGTATTAAAAGCTATATTAAAATCTGTTCGTTTACAACGATTGAGGAAACCATTTCAATTATAAATGTTCTCCCTGCAAAACTTGTTACGAATTGTATGCTTTTCTTGATGCGCGAAGGTATTGGACCTACGTGGGAAGATACACGCAACCGCAATGGTGGCTGCTTTTCATATAAAATTAGCAATAAAGACGTTCCGCAGGCGTGGAAAGAGTTGACGTATATGTTGGTAGGCGAATCCATGTCGACAAATAAGAATTTCATTCCTTTGATTAATGGAATAACTATTTCTCCTAAGAAGAATTTCTGTATTGTAAAAGTATGGTTGGCAACTTGCCAGTTTAGAGATGCAAGTATTATTCGCGAATTGCATGCGATTACTCCGCATGGGTGTCTTTTTAAAGAACATATGCCAGAGTATTAAAACATATACTACTTTGAAAATGTTATAAAAATGTATAATAATACAAAATAATGTAGTTATTAAGTAATACAATATTTAAATATTGTATTATTTTAATATATAAATAATTTTATACATACTATAAGAATAAATCATACTATGGCATTAATATCGGAACCTGTTAGTATTTATAGTGAATATAAAAAAATTGATAAAGGACCCATAAATGTAGGCATACCAAAATCAGATGCAAGTTTATCATATTTATTAAAAACAAATAATGTTGATAATATCGAAGTATTACAACTGGATGATTATGTTAAAAAAAAACAACCACTACGAATATATGTTTCATCGTTACCTCGGACATGGGAGACCGCATTTCTTTTATTTTTACCATTTTTAAATAATATAAATAATAGCAGTAGCACTGACTATGACGATGGTTATACGCCTGTATTAGTGTTAGTAGTATCTCCTTTTTTACGAGAAAAAGAAAATTTGATGTTGAATGCTTCAAACGTGCCAGGAGACTTAGCAGATAATATTATCCAATTTCTTAAATTTATTAACTTCATAATTTTATTATCTAATACTCCTGAAAACTTAGATTTAGGATTAGATGATATGTATGTAAGTATTCCATATCTTTTCACGGGAAATGCTACTAATAAAGCTAATGTTTTATTCCCTGGCAATCCAAAAAAATTTAATATAATACTTGAATTTACTCCTGAAATAAAGTTATATGTAAGTGTTGATACAACTGAACCAGATAATATAGTTTTTAAATATGACTTAAGTCATACGGGAATTAGTGATGAAAAAAAAAAAGAAGTTAATCAAAATCTTGCTAATAAAATAGTTCTTACTACAGAAAATCTTGAACATATTTCTAAAATATATTATCATACTACGCAAAAAATTGATGCGTCACCTTATAGATACAAGTCAAGTTTTCCATATACTAGTTATAATAATAAAATGAGTAAAATGAGTGAACCCATACAAGTTAGTTTACCATTTGCTTTAACACAAATGGATCAATCAAATTTTCATGACTTTACGGAATTTTCTAACTACTTTCCTGATATTTTTAACTATTTAAAATGGGTAATAACTATCAAAAAACATCCCAAAAATGTTCCTATTTTTGCTGTTTCCCATTCCAATACCATGCAAAAATTTTTAAAAAAAATATTTCATTGCTTTTCCAATAGTAACAATGGAATGCTACTACCAAGTAATAGTTTTATAGAAACATATAATTATTCTATTAAAACAAATATGTGGTCATTTCAGTTAAATTATATGGGATATAGTGTAATAATTTTTAGACATGGTTTTTCATGTGATAATATGTATAAGGCAGCGGGTTTGACGAGTGCAGGTAGTAGAAGTAGAGAATATTCTACAAATTTGAGTATATGGGGTATATATTCTATAAAATATTTCTTTTCAAATGAATATGATAGTATTAGAAATTCTGCTAAGGATGTAAGAAAAATAGGATTGTCTGTTAAATGTGGTATTGAACAACAACCATCAGAATTAATAAAACCAAATGATTTTAAATATGAGATAACATGTGGTAAAATAGATTCACGTTTTAATAAAGATATTATTGGTGAAAGTGTAAATTTTCAAGGTGTTAAGCTTGTTATTCCATCTGAAGATAAAGAATTACAAAAAAATATGCAACCTGCGTTGTCTGTAAACCCATTTTTATATTCAGATTCAGTTTCAGATTCAGTTTTAGACACAGATATAGATAAAGATATACAAAGCTTAATATCAATTGAGTTTACTAATAGTCCAAGTAAATCGTTTTTTTCAAAAAATTCATTTGGTTGTATTAAACTATCGTGCGTTTATACTAAAAGATGTGCTATTATAAAACCATTTACAGATAAAAATAAAATTAAGTATGAAATAAGTTTATACGATAAAGATGGTGGCAAAATAACAAAAGATTATATAGAACTAATATTAAATAAAGAATCAATTATTTTAGTATATGAAAAAATATTACTATTTTTATTTAACATTGAAGATACTACTGATCCATCAAGTGATAGTTGCATTTTATCTAACTTTAATATTTCATGTATAGTAAATATTCTAATGGATAAAAAAATAAATCGAATAGTTAGTATGTTAGTTAACGAAACACAAAGTAAAATAGGTATAGATACATCTTTATATGACATAGAAGGAGAAGAAAGTTCATCTGTAGTATCATTCCCTTTATTTATATATGTTTCAGAATTACTTAGAACATGGGAGACTGCAGTTTTATTATTTTTAAGTAATAGAAATAAAAAATTAATTCTGTATATATCACCATATTTAAGAGAAAAAGGACTACTCACCTTTTCATCAGATATTCCTGGAGAACTTAAAGAACAAGTAAATGAGTTTATAAGATTTATTAGTTTTTTAATATATTTAAAAAAATTACGTATTGTTAATGTGTCATCATTAATACCGAATAAATTTAGTATAACTATAAATCATTTCAGTGGACAATTTGATGACGCTTTTATTTCTGATATGAATAAACCAAAAGATATAGGACTTAGTATATCAGCAGATGGTATATCAGCAGATGGTATATTAATTGATGTTGATATTAATGAAGATGCTGTAACTAGTAATCCAGATAAAATTAATTCTGATTTGGAAAAAAAATTAACTCTAATGTATGAAAATATTGAAATTCCTAATATAAAAGGTTATATTCCTTATAATGATAACCCTGATACAAAATTAACATTCCCATCGGAATCACCTATACGTGATCAAGGTAGTATGGATAAACCATCAACACCACCGGGTTCATTAGCTGATTTTATGGGTTGGTATGAAAGCCTTCCAAAAAAACCGGATATTAGTAATAGTGGTGGTGTTGTTTATGTTGTTTGTCATTCTGGAACTATGATAAAATTTTTAGAACAACTATTACAGAATGGCCCTGCTAAACCATCACAACTATTTACGACAGAATCTAATCAAGCATTAGATACAAATACATGGTCTTTATTTTATAGTAAAGGTAATAATAAATTTAAAGTATTTAGGCATGCATTTTCGTGTGATAATGAATTGATGGAAAAAGGGTTTACAAAAATTGTTGAACGTTTTAATGTTGGAGACTATACACATTTAGCTTCATGGGGACTTTTATCTACATTAGTATTTTCTAGTAAAATTATTGAAAAATTAATAAAAGATGATACTATTAGTAATGAAGGGTTAAAAATATCCAAAGGGATGAAACTAGAACCAAAAGAACTTCTTAATAGTAAAGACTACGATAATGTTAGTGTGCTTTGTGGTGAACAACGTGATAGGTTTAAGGTAGGAACTTTTGTATTATCGCTAGGAAAATGTGGAACATCGGCAATGAGTGATATTATTCGTTATGAACATTGTATTCAAATAATAACTAAAACTAAACCCGGTGGTAAAAAAGTAGTTCTATATTATAATCATCAAAGCCCTAGTAGTATAGAAGCAAGATTTTTTGATAGTGTCGATTCTGATCAGTATAGTAAAAAAGAAAATATTGTTTTAAGTTCCTCATCTTTAAAAGATAATTTAACTACTATTGCTCGACATTTAACAGAAAAAGCAAATGATCCGAAAAACAAACATATATATACTGATGAATTACAACGAACCATAAGTTCTTTTATTAATAGAACATTATCAAAAACACCATGGAAAACTTTATGGGAAGGAATATCTAATCCATCACCATCACCACTTAGTTCAGCCCCATCAATAGGTGGTAGAAATACTAAAAAAATACGAAGGTATAAAAAGCGTAACGTTATGAATAAATATACTATAAAAAAATAAATAATACTATAAAAAAATAAATAATCCTATAAAATATTATTATTTATTTTGCAGACTATGCATAACACAACTCCTGTCACATAACTACGAAGATGGCAATGGTGAAAGTGCAAGTTTCACCTCGCCCAAACTCGCAACATAATATTTCACAACAAGTGGCAAATCATTCTCCAAATACATCTCAATCTGGCTACATAGATTAGTGCATTTAATAAAGTAACTCAGATTCTTAAGCGAAAACTCGCCTTGAATCACTTTGCTCGACGATTGTTTTTGAATGAATTTCATACTCTCATCCGACTCTACACGCCGCACCTCCGCAGTAGCAAATTGTCCCGAACATTTAAAAATCAATTCATTCCCCACCGATTTGATTTCCAATTTCTCCGAAATATACGAAAGATCACGAATGATTTTCTGGAAATCCGCAGAAGGCAGATTAATAACAGACGAAAATGTAACATTCGGCTCCTCGAGCTCATCCGAGTCCGGCTCAATCAGGCGCAACTTTTGAGTCTTGCATTGTTTAATATCACCATTCTCAAATTTCAAGCCAAGATGTGAGACGATTCCGTCGTTGTAATCTTTGCGCTCGATATAGATCGTAAGTGTGTCGTCGTTGTCAATCGAGTTAATCAACTTAAACAAATGAAACATGTTTACACCAATGATGATTTTTTCTTTTTCACACTCGTATAATTCGAAATTTTCGGCAGGCAGATGCAAGTGTGCCAACATCGTATGCGACTTGTCCATATTGATGATGCGCATTCCATCCTTTTTAAATGATATATTTGTCTCAAGTAGAATATCCTTTAGTGCAGTCATAAGTGTTCGAAAGGGGGCGATTTGCACAGTCTTAATTGTCAATACATTGTCGGGATGGGTCAATGTAGACCCGGAAGCAGAAGATGAAACACTCATTTGAAATATAGTTGTATACCTTATTTTAATAAAAATCTTTAAATAGTTATGCGTATTAATAAAAATATTTATTCATGTTGTTTATTCAATTTAGCCTAAATATATTTAATATCAATATTATATAATAGCATTATTATATAGTAATAATATAGCAATAATATAGCAACTATATAGCAACCATATAATTATAATGGAAACACTACCACCCTTACCACAACAAATACCAAAACCAGCGACTGCACCAGCGAGTGCACCAGCGACTGCACCAGCGACTGCGCCAGCGACTGCACCAGCGAGTGCACCCTCACAAGAATCTAATTCCCAAAAAGAACATATAGTAGTCAAAGTAGCAAATGGATGGAAAACAGAAAAAGAAAAAGAAGGATTTATATACGTATCTGTAAAAGGAACGGCAAAAGAGCGAGGCGAGGCGCACGGCGAGTTGCTCGCAGATAGAATTATAAAATTTATTCAAACATACGCCTATTATGTTTACGACCACGCCGGTTATACTATTCATCTTTTCATTGAAATGATGGCGGACTTGTTTATGTCGCAAAGTGAACTAGACCCAAAATATGAAGAAATTGTTGAAGAAATAAAAGGTATTGCTGCCGGCGTTGTAAAAGCAGTTAAAGAGGGTAAAATAACCGATGAAACAAAAAAGAATATCACAGCCTCGACGGAGCCTCCGCGAATTAAGCTAACACCTGATTCATTTTATTCTGATTCTGATTCTGACCCCAATTCACCCCCACCACCTCTTGAAAAATCTTCTGTCGTAATCGATGCAAAAGTTATTTTCCTACTAAACGGAATCGTCTCTCTTTTCTACATTTTTCCACATTTAGAAAAACTATTAGATACACCAGAATATAGCAAGCTAAAAGAAAAACCCATTTATGCTGAATTTTTATCAAACGCATCTTACAAGAAACCGGTTAAATCAAAAGAAAAATCAGAAGCGTCGAGTGAAACGCCAGCAAATCCCGAAAAGCCCACGCCCACAATTGCAGCGACCTTTGCTAATATGTTAGGACTAGGTAGTGGCGACAAATGTAGTGCATTCATGGCAATTGGTGAAGAGTATACCAAAGGAGGACAAATTGTGTGTGCTCATATCACATTCGACGACTTTATGTCGGGACAATTTGACAATATTATTTTAAATTTACAAACTGCTACAAGCGAAACACCAAGCTCGGTATCCGCGGATATGCTTATGCAGACTTTCCCTGGTGGTATTTTTAGCAGCACCGACTTTTTTATGACTACGCATGGTTTTATAGGAACAGAAACAACGATTGGTGGATTTGACTCTTTTGAATTGAAAGCGCCGATTTGTTTCCGTGCAAGAAAAGCAATGCAGTATGGAAAAACGCTTGAAGACTATGTTACCTTTCTGTGCGAGAATAACTCCGGCGACTATGCAAATACATGGTATATTGGAAAAGTCAAAAAAACAGAGACAGACACCACCAAAGAAGAAATTATGCGCCTTGAATTGGGTAGAAGATTTGTAAAAAAAGAGGTAATAAGTAAAGGATATTTTATTGGATTCAACGCATGTTATGACCCGCGTATTCGAAATATCGAATGCTCTAACGATGGCTTTTATGACTCACGCAGACACTCGGGTGCGCGACGTATACGCCTTGAAGAAATTATGCGCCAGTGTAAAGCAGGGGGAGTAAAAATTGATGAAAATGTAGCCATAAAAATGATATCGGACCATAAAGACGTTTATTTGGACAAAGAAAGTAACCCCTGTTCCCGCACTATATGTGCACACTATGATGAAGATAAACGCGAATATATGTCAGACCCATCAAGACCCAAACCGAATCAACCACGTGGTGCAGTTGACGCCAAGGTGGGTTCGTCCGAGCTTTTTAGAAAAAACCGATTTTTGGCAATATGGGGAAGAGCATGCGGAGCACCCTTTATTGCTAAAGAATTTTGCGAGAAACATATTCAGTGGGCAAATCAGGAAAAATATTTAGAAGACCGACCCACAAGATCATGGGTCGAATGTAATTGTGTTTTGGCTGATAAGGATACTGACGCACCCAATGCATTAAAAATATATAAGGAATCGGTTTATAAATCAGGAGATAGTGATATTTTTTCTTCATCTTCATCACCATCACCATCACCTGCATCTCCAACACTATCTCCAATACCATCAGCGGCATCCGCTCCAACATTGCCTAATAACGCCGAACAACAACAACAACAACAACAACAACAACAACAACAACAACAACAACAACAACAACAGCAACAACAACAACAACAACAACAACAACAGCAACAACAACAGCAACAGCAACAGCAACAGCAACAGCAACAGCAAGAGCAAGAGCAAGAGCAACAGCAACAGCAACAGCAACAGCAACAGCAACAGCAACAGCAACAGCAACCACCCAATGATTTTGATGATTTAGGTGGCGGAAAATATAATAAAAAAGATATGAAAATGTTCATGAAGATGCTTAAAAATAAAAATAAAAAGAGCACAAAACAAGTCACCAAAAATAGAAATACAAAAAAGAATAAGCAATAACATCGTAGTAACCCCACCCGCACTATACAAAGTCAATGGTTACGTCATCTGTTTTTATAATAAATTGTAATAGAAAACTTATCTCATCAAATAACATTATATTATTATCATTATATGTTGTTATTGGTTTCAAAATATTATTTTTCTCAAGTCCACTTATATATTTAAATGTTATACGCTCTAACGAGCTATTTGCTATATTGAAAAAATCATTTTCAACTATATACAGATGAAGCGTGTGTGTATTTCCATCTTTGTTCAATATTTTTTTTAGAAAGTTGACGAGTATATCTATATTTACGTGATCTAAATACGAAAATGAAAAACTAATTTCACTGAAGTTTTCGCTTTTTCGATTTCCAAAAAACATAACTCTTTTTGTATTGTTTTCGTTTTCGTTTTTTTCAACATAAAAATAACACGTCATATCGTAATTTACACTTGCACGCGAATATTCGTGTATTGCAATAATATATCTACTGCTTTTGGTCATAGGTGTTAGTGTAGATGTATAGACGAAATTTTCCGACATGGGCGTTGTTCTTCTTCTTATTCTTATTGTTGACGCGGTGATTTATATATATCGCAAAATATTTTTAATAGATTTTGCGGCATATATAATAAATATAATAGATATAAATATAAAACTATATCATATACTATCACTACATACACAATTTCATATAATATAATGTCTGCTCCTCCATCTCACGAAAAATCTAAACTATCTCCAAAAATTGGACCAAAGAAGGCTCCTACATCGACCCCCTCAACAGAATGCGAATGCGAATGCGACGAACTACTTGATGTCGTCCGCGGACTATACCAAAAATACGCAGACGATGAATATCTTAAAACAAAATTGAATACGCATATAAAAACAACACTACCTACACTATTACAGCAAAAATGCGATGAACGAAATATGCGCGAAGAACGCCGTAAAACTCTTGAAGAAACATCCGACGAATTTATACGCGAATTTATTAATAGTTCTGCATATTATTATAACCCGAGCATCGACCTTTTTTTTGTTTATCAGCATAACACATACAAAATAATCAACGAGGATGAAATCGAGCACGATATAAGAACCACGATTACCGACCAACATAATTCCGAACTTTCCATCTGGAAATATAAGATCAAGAATAGTATTATCAAGAAAATAAAAGAACGTGACCTTCTTTCGTCTATACCTGAATCCGAAACAATTCAGCGCGTTTTAAACGCACTTACGCCGTTTATATTCAAAAACAAGGATAGTGCAAAATATTTTCTCACTATTATTGGTGACATCCTTCTTCGAAAAAATACAAATACATATTTTATCCCGTCGAAAACGAAACATTTTATTTCCGACCTTAGTGAGGAAAGTTATGCACTTTTTGGGACGCCCAATATGATGAATCATATCAAGTTCAAATTTTATGAACACAAATACGAAGAGTGCCGCATTATTGACGTAGTTGAAAATATTATTTCGTTTCCTTTTTATACACACAACGAAGGTATTAAAATCGGCCTTTCGCATTCGATGTCGTCGTCGTCGCTTTCGTCGCTTTCTAATCTAAACACAAACCTTGTATCATCAAGTGGTATTTCTACTCCGAAAAGTCCATCTACATATAATTCGTCAAATATTATTCAAAAACAAAGTATGCTTGACTTGTTTTGTGTCGCAGCACATTATTCTACGCGATTTAATAGCGCTGACTTATTTATTGAAAAACAATGCAAAGACCACGCGATACGTCAACACGCATTTTATTTGAAAGATATCACCGATGATGAAATAATGACAAAATTTATATCCACAACGATGGAACCATGTCAAAATGCCAGTGCACGTATTACATGGAAAAATATGCTTTACCTATGGAAGTTGTTTATTGAAGAAGAGAAAATACCGAATGTATTTTTTACAAATGTTCTTAAAAAACACCTTATGAAACGTTTTGAGTGGGTGTGTGAACCATTGCAAATGCAAATGCAAATGCAAACAAGTTTATCCGACGTGGCTAGTGCTATCACACCTGCGCCTACCGAAACTCAGGATACACAAGAAATATTTTTAAATGTAACGAGCAAACATTTGCCACTTGTTGGAAAATTCATGTCCTTCTGGAATGAAAATATTACATGCAATCATAGCGAAATCGAACTTGAAATTGATGAATTATCAACGCTGTTTTTAAACTATGGAAATGTATACCACGGAAATCAGAAAAATGTGCAAACGATTACAGACCAAACTATTTTAGGGTTCATTCGACACTTTTTGCCCGATATTTGCATCGAAGAAGACAAATATTTGATGAATATTGGATGCAAACTATGGGACAAAAAACAAGAAATTTTAGCATGTATTGAAGAATTTAAAAAAATGAATATGGTGGGTGGAAGTGAGAATTCTGTAACGTGTTTAAAAGGTAAACATAAGAATAAAGATGCAGTTGCAGTAACAACAACGACTCCACCCATAACAATAACGGGGTTACCTATTTCTTTCCCTGTTCATACGATATATGACTTTTACTGCAAATGGGGATACAAGTGTAATAAAATGGTAGTAAGCAAGCGATACTTTGAGAAATTCTTTATTGATAACTATAACGAATACTTAACAGAAAAGAATGGGACACTATGGTGGAATTATTTGTAGTTTGTAATTTGTAGTTCGAATAAGGCATAGTTATGTGTATTTATAATATAATAATAGTATATATATTATTATATTATTGTTCCGTTATTATCATATTATAAATTAATTAAATGAGTCAAGGAAGTGAGCCAGAGCCACCATTATCACCGGGGGGACTGAGTGCGGCTACTGCTTTATTTTCAATCCAAACAACACCTGGACAATGGCCACAAGAAGTTGTAACAGCTGTAAGCTTACTTGACTTACATGATATTCGTTCTGATTTACAACAAGATATAGATGATGCTAAGGCTGATGTTGAAACAAATGTTGAAGAAAGAGACTTTATGGCATTGCCTCCACTAGGAGATGCAAATGATGATAGTGTGTCTAGTGTTAGTGCGGAATCACAATTTTCAGTGTCTACTCCTACAGCTCCTGGTGGACCTAACTTACGAACACAGCTAACAGAGTTAAGCAAATTTATGAGTGTTTTAAAAACAAAAATAACTGAGAATAGTGAACAATTTTTTCATGAATTGCAAGAATATATGATAGAACAAGCTCCAGGTATACGAGTATACGGGAACCAGCATATAGTAGCAACGTTAGGACAAAATATGTTAGTTCCAATGCTTTCATTTTATGGAATTGCTACAAAAGATGTAGTAGCACGCAGTATTAAACCTAAAATAGGTGGTATGAAAATTAAAATTCATGAACTTACTTGTAGTCAATTTACAACTCCAGCTGGATTTCCCGATACAGATGTAGACTGCACTATGCCTACTGCTGCAAATATGGTTTGGAATGTAAGGCTCAAATTGAATGGAAATATTTTTACACTTCTTACCTTTCGTGTAGTAGCTATGGAACATTTAGAATTTGAACCACAAATACCAGGAGTGACACGCGAATGTTTCGAGCACTATTTATTGGATAAGTCCAAGCACGTGGACCCAAATGCAATGACTCCACTCTTACTGGAGCTTGGTGTGTCTGTTGTGTCTCAAGATGGTAGCAATATGCACCACTTTCCCCACAATATCCAGTATCTTGACGATACGCAGCGCGGACGCATTCTGGCGCTACTCCAACCCGAGGAGGTGAGGGCGGAGTTCGCTAGCAGATTAAGGATAACACCTCAAAATTATTGTTTACATTTATTATTTGCTCTTTTATCAAAAGCTTGTGCAAAAGATTTTAATTGTTTATGTGCTATGCCGGATATCGATGTTACATTATTTAAAATGATAGCAGGCACTCCACTTAATAGCGATGCACTTAAAAATTTAATAGAGATTATTAAAACTTTTTTAGAACTACTTGCTGACCCACAACTTCAATCAAAACGAAGTTATATGATTACTGCTTTACATAATTTAGTAGCAAGTCTTGTTGATACAACACAAACAGGTGAGACATTGGCATATAAAAAACTATTTGATGGTGATGATTCTGGCTCCGGTCTTAATACATTTAATCCTATTATGAGTCAAATTAGTCAAGTTATTCAAATATTGAGGTCATCTGGATTTGGATTAGAACTTCAAGTTTCATTATGCGGTGGTAGAATGATATATAAATTGGGTGATGTTTTAAGAAGTTACATTACTCAACCTGTCGCAAGTAACCCTGCAGTTATTGCTGCTCTTGGTGGTGAAATAACAGCTATACCTTTACTAAATGAAATGGTGAAACTATTAAATTTACCATCCGACTCAGATTATACATTGACTTTTGCGGGATTGAGTCGTTTAGAACTTGAATTTGTTCAAACAATTTTAATGTTTATTACATTGTGTACTCAGCTTGGTATTAAAGGAATAGTTGATAATTTTTGCACGTCTCAGAATCCAGATGCAGCATTTTTTTTAAGAGAGCTTGTAGTTATTGGTATGTCACTAGTGGGTGGCGACTTTCAACTTTCTTCCGCAAGAAATTCATGTGATGCATTATCATTTTTAGATGAAATAAATGTTAAACATGGTGTAGATCCAGTGCTTACTCAGTTTCTCCAACAATTTCCACGCGACCTTAATCGTGTTCCAAAATCATCCCTTGCTCCATGCGACCTCGTTCCTAAAATGCCATCAGGTGACTATATAAAAAAAATAGCCGGTTATGTTTTTGGTAGTGGTTATGCTGATACATCTTTAGGAGGTGTTGTTACGACACAAATAGTCCCAAACAGAGATACAATAGCAGATAGAATAAGTAGATATTCCATGAGCACCGACCAAGGATTCTCTTCACCGATTAAAGTATTATTTGATATTTTATTTACACTATTTAGTATTGAAAATTTTACAAATCGTGCATTTGTTACCCAAAAAATTAATAAAGAATTAAAAAGAATCGCCATATGTGCAAGTATTTTATTTTTTCATTTTAATGAGTTACTTCAAATGCCATATCTAGCAGGGTCACCAGAAAGACAACGTATTAACGAGTTACTTCAATTTCAACAACAGCTTTTATATCCGGAAGGGTCACCACAAAGACAACAAATTGACTCTGAGTTACTTCAATATCAACAACAACTTTTATATCCGGAAGGGTCACCAGAAAGACAACGTATTAACGAGTTAATTCAATTTCAACAACAGCTTTTATATCCGGAAGGGTCACCACAAAGACAACAAATTGACACAGAGTTACTTCAATTTCAACAACGACTTTTATATCCGGAAGGGTCACCACAAAGACGAGAAATAACTACTATGCTTGAAATATTGGGTCGTGTTATAAACTATGGTTATAATCCAGCATTTAAGTTGTTAAGCACCGAAATAGATAATATTATGACTGCTTATGCATCATGTTTTGTTCAGTTGTTGCATCTTTATAGCCCTGGTATGGATGTTATTTTTTATTCACGAGTTCCTGAACTACCTACACCTACATCTACATCTAGATTCCCAGCAATTGGTGCTAGAAATGTTTTAACATCATTAGAAGATAAATGTATGGATATGTTAAGGATTCATACTCCTCTTGCTCGGGATCTAGTCCCTAGACAAGCACAAGCTGAGTTTCAAGCTGAAGGACTTCCCCAAGATGTTTTGCAACGTATTATAATGACTGGAGTCGGATTCTTAAATTCTATTCAAGAACGTGGTATTCTAGCCATGTTCCTTCAACTAAAACAACAAGTTAAGGCTGAAGACTTGGCTTATAAATCACGAGGCGAATTTTTAACATCTGTTCAAGCATGTGAAACATTTTTAAAAGGATTTGTTCGTATGTTACAACCACCTTCTACTTTACTAACAGATTTACAACCACTTCTTTTAATTTTTTCTAACCCTGCATTTGCAGAAATTATGCATTTTCAACCGGTTGTTGTTATTAAGAGTGAAAATCTTACAGATAGAGCCAAAGCGAATCCAGCTACTGCTGAAGGATTAAAAGTTTCAGCAGAAAGTCAATTTTGTATCTATGCAATATTGTCTATTTTTGGAGTAAAATTTAAATCTGAATGGAGTAAGATTTCTTTATTCACAAGAATATTATTTTATGAGTTACTTTCTAGGAATATGCATGCTGAATGTTATTCTCTTTTAGGTGTTGATTTCACTTTAATAGACCCAGAAAAATTGAGATATTCGTCTCTAAGTTATTTAAAAGACAAAATACTTTATGATAGACTATTATATTGTGGAATCAATCTCGAAACCTTACCATCACTAGGAACATACTATGGAAATGATAAACTTTATCATGGTATTGATACATATAGAAATAGATTACTTGATACTAGACAAGTAACATATTCTTTCATAAGTCCGTCCGAACAAACCCCTGATGTTGATGTTCTTTCATTTCAATTTCTTAGTTCTCAAAATTTACAACATTTAATGAGGTGCCCTGACCCTTCTACAGGAAAATCTGCTTTTTACGATTTACTTCAACAAGATGCATTACAACCAAGAGCATATGAACTTTTACTTAAACGATTAACAGATAAATTTAGTATTTTAACTAAAAAATGTGATCATGAAGTAAAACAAGAATTGACTGCTACTCATGGTGGAAGAACTAAAAAAGAAAATAGAATGAATTATAAACTTCAACAACTTGATTGGATAGTTACTGATTTTGTTTCAAAAATATTACAAGCAACACCAGACCAACGTGATGGTGAACTTATACCCAGATTTATTGCTCAAGATAGTATGTGTTTTGAAGGAGAAAAAGTTGATAGAGATAAATTTGAAGTGTTGTTACAACAAGATCCCGGTCAATGCAAGTATTGGATTTATCATTTATTAGAAATGATTATGTTTTATCATAATTTAAGTATAGTGCCCGTTGATCTAAGACGTGATGTATGTGTAGAAAATATTAAGAAATATTCTAAACTATTATTTTTGTTAAAAAATTATTTACCTATGGATCCGGGGGTAGTTCAAGCTGCTATTATTCAAGCTAGGCAACAAACTGCTGGTATACAAGAAGCTGCACGACAAGCTGCTGCCATAGAAGAAGCTGCACGACAAGAAGCTGCACAACAAGCTGCTGCCATACAAGAAACTGCACGACAAGCTGCTATAGAAGAAGCTGCACAACTTCTGTCTAAAAAAGAAAAAACCCAAACAGCACCAGCAGGATCAAGAGCAGCAGAACAAACAAAATCAAAATTAGCATCCAAGGCAAAAGGAAGAATTGTTTCTTCTACTTCGCCTTCAGTCACAGGAAAAGTCAAAGGCAAAGGCCAAGGCGGTGGTTCACCTAAAGCATCAACAACAAAATCAAAACCAAAAACAAGGAATAATAATAGATACTCCAAAAATGCACGAACACGTAAAAATAAACATAAACGTAAACAGCATCCTAATCGTAAATATAAGAAAACAACAAATACAAAATCTAATCGTAGAACAAAACCTCAAAGCAAAAAAAACGTAACATTCAAGCGCAGAAGAAGATGAATAACGCGACGAAAGTGCAAGGTTTTTACTAATATTTTTATGCATTTGTATAAAAATATTAATTCTGTATGAATATCTATTTATGAATTATAATTACGCGTTTCTCTCGTTTCTCTCCTTTCTCTCGTCTTTTTTACTTGCGAGACTTGCGAGTCTTCTTAGCGGCGCCTATCTTCACCGCGCCGAATTTGCCCTTCTTTGCAGTGTAGCCATGTTTAACTAATCTTTTCTCACGTTTGGCAGTCGCGTGCTTCTTTGCAGAAACAACGCGACCATGTTTGTTCATCACCAACTGAGTACGAGTCAATCCACCACTTGTTTTATAAGCAGTTTGATGCCACACTTGGGCGCGAGATCCAACAAGTCTTTCGAATACTTTTCCACCGATAGTATATTTGCCATCAGGCCGTCTTTTATAACTTCCGTGCATTTGTCTATTGTCTATAAAAAAGAATGAGAAAAAAATATTATTTTGATGTAATTTAATCGTGGCTAATTATTGCTAAATATAAATAACATTATCCATTTTGATTAATAGTTGCTGGACCACCAATCTTCGGACCCAAACCGGAAGTATTTGTATTCGGCACATAATTCATAGTGGATGAAACACCCGGTCCCGAACCTCCCGGTGCACCGGCCCATTTTCCATACGCATTCAGTGGAACGTTTACTCTTGTATAACATTGGTTATGTGTCCCCACTGATGTAACGATTTGGTGTGCAATTCGAATATTCAATGGAAACTTCGAAAGAACTTCCGGATTATAAATATTCTTCTTTAATGGTTTTGGTGGGCAACATTTCGGCTTTAAAAAAAAATCAACCGGCATTCTATTTTATTTTATTTTTTGTTCGAGTTACTTACTATGATTAAACAATATATAAAATTGATATAAAATAAATACAACAAATAATATAGTATCGAGAAATCACCAAACAACAAAACCACCAACCTATTCATCCAACCATGGCTACCAAAGATTCCAAAGCTCCTAAAAAACTCCTTAAGAAATTGACCAGTATAAACCCCGATGCAACCCCCGAAGAAATCGAAAATACTATTGTTCAAGAAATGTCTGCAATGTCCATGTCCGCGACCGCATCTGCTGCCGAACTCAACAAGTATCAAAAAATGTCCGACAAGGAACATATTCTCAAAAAACCTGACACTTATATCGGCTCCGTTGACATGACACAAACAGAAACGTATGTTTACGATGCCGCGACGTCTTCCATCATCCAGCGCGAGATTAGCTACATCCCTGGTCTCTACAAGTTATTCGATGAAGGTGCAGTCAATAGTCGCGACCACTATGTCCGCCAAGCACAGGCAATTGCAGATGGCAAGCCCAATGCTTTGCCTGTTACCTATATCGACTTTGATATCAGCGAGGACGGCGTCATTTCAATCACAAACAACGGCAACGGCATTGATGTCGCGCAACATCCGGAACACAAGCTATGGATTCCCGAGATGATTTTCGGTCACCTGCGCACATCTACAAACTATGACGAAAACAAGAAAGAGAAAATCGTCGGAGGAAAGAACGGCTTCGGATTCAAGCTCGTTCTCATCTGGTCTACATGGGGATGCGTCGAGACGATTGACCATACACGTAGTCTCAAATATATCCAAGAATTTAAAAACAATCTGGAAGAAATCTGTCCGCCAAAAATTACGAAATCTACCGCGAAACCATATACGAAAGTCTCGTTTCGCCCCGATTATGCACGATTTGGTCTTGAGAATTCGAAGCTCACTGCGGACATGCGTGCACTTTTCGAGAAACGCATTTACGATATTGCAGCCATCACCGACAAGTCCGTCAAAGTCAGGTATAATGGAAATGAGGTCGCAGTTAAACACTTTCAGCAGTATATCGATCTCTATATTGGCGCGAAGGGCGAAACAAAGCGAATCTATGAAAGCCCAGATCCTCGTTGGGAATATGTCGTCGCCCTCTCATCAAGTGGCGAATTCCAGCACGTCTCATTTGTGAACGGGATTTATACACAGAAAGGTGGCAAACACGTCGAGTATATTGTGAACCAAATCGTGCGCAAGTTGACGGAGTTTATTAAAAACAAGAAGAAGATCGACGTCAAGGCGACAACCATCAAAGAACAACTCGCGCTATTTCTGCGATGCGATATTGAAAATCCGTCGTTTTCGAGCCAGAGCAAGGATGAACTGGGAACGGCGTCGTCTGCATTCGGCTCGACGTGTAAAGTAAGCGACGACTTTATCGAGAAACTTGCAAAGATGGGTGTGATGGATGCCGCATGCGAATTGACTGCAGTAAAGGAAAACAAGGCAGCGAAAAAGACGGATGGATCAAAGACACGGACGATTCGCGGAATTCCGAAACTAGTCGATGCGAACTTTGCGGGAACTGATAAATCCGGACTATGCATGATTATCTTATGCGAAGGTGATTCAGCAAAGGCGGGAATTGTTTCGGGCCTCAGTCGCGAAGACAGAAACACTATCGGTGTTTATCCGATGAAAGGCAAAATCATGAACACACGCGGCGAAGCAGTCAAAAAAATATCCGAAAATAACGAAATCAAAGAAATCAAGCAGATTCTTGGTCTTGAAGTGGGTCGAAAATACACCCCCGATGACGTGAAGTATCGTCTTCGATATGGAAAGATCATATTTATGACCGACCAGGATTTGGACGGGTCGCATATCAAAGGACTTGGGATCAATCTGTTTCAAAGCGAATGGCCGTCTCTTGCTGAAATTCCCGGATTTATTGGGTTCATGAATACGCCGATTTTGAAGGCGAAAAAGGGAACACAAGAGAAGGTCTTTTATAATGAAGGCGAGTATCGCGCATGGAAGGAAGGAGGAACGACTGCAGGAGGCACCGCAGCCAACACCACCGGATGGAATGTAAAATATTATAAAGGTTTGGGAACAAGCACAGGCAAGGAGTTCAAGGAGTATTTTGAACACAAGAAAATCGTCGATTTTGTGCACAGCGGTGATGTATGCAATGACGCGATTGATATGGTCTTTAACAAAAAACGTGCAGATGACCGCAAGACATGGTTGTCTACCTATTCACGCGACAGATATTTGGACACATTGCAACCGAGTGTCACCTACGAGAAATTCATTCACGACGAGATGATACACTTTTCGAAATATGATTGCGATCGCTCTATCCCGAATGGTATGGATGGTCTTAAAATCTCGTTGCGCAAGATTCTCTTCTCTGCATTCAAGAAGAATCTCAAGACTGAAATCAAGGTCGCGCAGTTTAGCGGTTATGTTTCGGAACATTCGGGGTATCACCATGGTGAAGCAAGTTTGAATGCCGCAATTGTCGGAATGGCGCAGAATTTCGTCGGCAGTAACAATATCAACTTGTTTGAACCCAATGGTCAGTACGGTAGTAGGCTTCAAGCCGGGAAAGATTCTGCTAGTGAAAGGTATATCTTTACGCAACTGAACAAGATAACACGATTCATATTTCGCGCGGAAGACGACGCGGTGCTTACTTATTTGGACGACGATGGACAAAGTGTTGAACCTATATTCTATGTGCCGATTATTCCGATGGTTTTGGTGAATGGCGTGAAAGGCATTGGAACCGGATTTAGCACCGATATTATGTGCTATAACCCGCAAGAAATCATCGACTATATTAAATACAAACTTACGCCTGCATCCGCATCGACGCCAGCACCCACCATCAACCCGTATTACAAAAACTTCAAGGGAACGATTGAGCGTATAGTAGACGCCAGCACCAGCACCAGCACCACCAGCACCCCTGCAAAATACCTAATCAAAGGTTGCTATACGATTCTGGATGATAAGAAAATCCGGATTACGGAGTTACCGGTCGGAACATGGACAGAAGACTACAAGAAATTCATCGAACAACTAATTGAACCGGTTGCAAAGAAGAGCAGCGACGCTGCAGGAGGAAGTGCATCCGCAGCCGCCATCCAGCTTGTGAAAGATTACAACGATATGAGCACAGATGCGATAGTGGATATTACGCTGACGATGATGCCAAATATTATTGCAACATATCACGACAAGGTTGTAGAACATGGATGCACGATGCTGGAGAAATGTCTTGGATTATATACGACGCAGTCAACGACCAATATGAATATGTTTGATGCGAATGAGAAGCTTAAGAAATACAATACACCTGAAGAAATCGTGGACGACTATTATCCGGTTCGTATCGAGTATTACCAGAAACGAAAGGCGTATCTCTTAGACGCGCTGAGGAAGGAACTACTTGTGTTATCAAATCGCGCGAGATATATTAGCGAAATATTGGACGACACAATCGACTTGCGCAGAAAAACGACCGCAATGATGGTGCAGATATTGAAAGACCGCAAATATGATATGCAGCAAGGCGATGATGGTGGTGATGGTGACACGGGTTCTGCAGGATACAAGTATTTGCTAAAACTTCCAATGGATAGCGTATCAGAGGAGAATGTTGAAAAGATCAGCGCGGAAAAGGAAAAGAAAGAAAAAGAATTGGCGTATCTTGAATCTAAAACAACAGAAAATCTGTGGCAAGATGATTTAGCAGAATTGGAGGAAGAATACGGCAAGTTTATAGAACGATCTGCTGGTGAAGAAGGAGGAACCGCGACCGGAACATCAAGTGCAAAATCAAAACCAAAACCAAAACCGAACACAAAACCGAACACAAAAGCAAAGAAAACATTGGGACCAATTGCTACACATTAAGAAACACGGCAAACTAAATTAGGTAATGGATTTTATATTTTTATATTTTTATTTCCGTAAAAATATAAAATACGTTTCTGTATACCCAACCCACCCCCACCTTTAAAACCACGGATTCAGTTCAAGTGTCTTGCCCTTGACATTATCATAAGTCGGCCATGTCATAATAGTATACATACTACTCGCATCACGTTTATATTTCAAATACGCCTTGATTTCATTCATTAATTTAGGAACACAATGAGATACAACAAACCTGTTTAATGCAGCCACTTGTTCTCTTACATTATTTGGCAAGTTTACGGCACTTTCGAGATATAGAGCGCGCATAATTATTTTAAGCTGGTCATTATCTTGTTGCCCGATATTATACTGACCATCCGATAATCTATGCACTTCAGCGCGAAGTGTATTTTGAATGATTTGTATATTTTCTGCACTAAAGAATGTATTACTAACATCATTGTCAATCCAGTTTCCGGTCATTGCATCGCGAAATGTTGTAACCTGGTTTACAGGAATTTTGTCCCACATTGAGAAACGAATATCAGGGGGAGGTTCCATAATATCGACTCGACCATTGGATACATTTTTAGTAGACACATTTTGAATATTTGGGTTACCACATAATCCTATATTTGATGAAGATGATATAGAAGCCATTTTAGAATACTTGTGTGAAGCGATACTATTATAATATAATAATACTATTTTATTTTTATTCTTTTTTATTCTTTATTGTTATTCGAAATACTATACTATACTAAATATATCAGTTATCATAAACTATCATAAATTATAAAATCGATGTGAACAAAATAACAAAATATCATTTAGATAATTTAACACTTTAGTTACCAACTTATTATATAATATATATTTATAGTATATATATTTCACCCTTCTCTCTCTCTCTCTCAAAAAATGTCATTTAATAGCGTAGTATTAATAGTGGCGTCGATAATATTTGTATTGTTACTTGCGGTTTTTAGTTATTTCATTTATGAATCGCAGAAAAGGAAATACAATATTATTCCAGCATCGTGTCCCGATTATTGGACTTTAAGTTCAAAAAATGATGCCAAAGGTGCAACTATCGTATCGTGTAAACCTCCACAAAATGTAACCAATTGGGGGACATGCAATAGTAAAACCATGCCACGTGATTATACTTATAACTCAGCCTTAACAAAACCATGCGACGTATTTTTAGATAAATACGTATGGACAACGCAAAAAACAAATTGTGGTGGAAAAATTCTATGGGATGGTGTAACAAACAATGAAGACTATAGAACATCTTGCAAACCTGAACCCGCGACGTAATAATTCTATTTACTTCAAACAAAAAAACAAAAAAACAAAAAATATAATATTTTAATATGAATGTTCAATATTAAAATATAACATTACAATATATTACTAAATAAGAGCAGACGCTACAACTACTACAACTAAATGGAAACCGCAAATATTAAACTAAATTTTCGCAAGACATTAATACTTGTCGCTGCAATTATTTTTCTATTTTTAATACCGATTACTACTATTCTCATATTGCGCGAAAACAATAAGAAAAAAATATGGGCACCTATGACAAGTCAGTGTCCTGACTATTGGAAGCTATCTAAAACAAAAGAAGGATATGTAAAATGTTCTCCAAATATACACAAGAGTAATACGGGTGGAAATAGAAATGTTAATTCTTTTTTTGCATACCAATTGCCTACCAAAAAGACAAAATATGATTATGCATTAAAAAATGGATTGACGTGGGATGGTATTACAAATAATTCTCAGCTAGTAAGCCAACAAAGAAATGAACCTGATAAAAATATTGGGATGTTGTTAGGGAATATGTTTACATTAGAAAGTTCCGGATATACATCCACAACTAGACAAACACAAGACCCTAACTATCTGAACACATGAACACATGAACACATGTTTACAGGTGGAGACTAAGAGATGTAAATCATGAGAGAAGCGAGAGAAATGTGAGAATAAATAGAAAATAGAATATATAAATAAGTATAACGGATAATCATATTACATTTGCAAATCAACATAGAAACATTTCTTGTATTTTAATAAGATCTATTCGTATAGTAATACATATAGTAATACATATAGTAAATTACAATAAGTTATTATATTGAAATATTAATAACCATATAATAATAACTATACGTATATAACTAACCAACCAACTAACAAAACAAACACAAACACACCATAGCCATGAATACAATAAAAATAGACATGAACGAGATTCTTGGAAGACAACAAACCTACGATAAAATAAAGTTAATATTGAAAGATTTCCAAGAGAATAAAAAGGATATTACATTAAAGCGTGGTCTTTATATCTATGGAAACCCAGGCACAGGTAAAACAGAATTTATCACAAATCTTCTGCGCGAACAGAATTACGATATTATTAAATACGATGCAGGCGATATAAGAAACAAGTCTATTATTGATACGATTACACGACACAATATGTCCGACAAAAATATCATGTCAATGTTCGATAAAAAAGTCAAAAAAATCGTCATCGTGATGGACGAAATCGACGCAATGAATAACGGCGACAAAAGTGGAATAAATTCGCTTATAAAATTAATCCGACCTAAAAAGACGAAAAAACAAAAGGTAGAAGAGGTTTCATTTAATCCGATTATTTGTATCGGTAACTATCAAATCAATAAAAAAATAAAAGAATTGATGAAAGTTTGCCATACTTTTGAACTGAAGACGCCGACAAATGAACAAGTGTGCACGATCTTAAAAACGCTTCATTTGAATTTTGAAAAAACATTGAATGAAAATATTGTTTCATTTATTCAGGGCGACCTGCGCAAGATGGTGTCAATATGCGATATGGCGAGTAAACAAACCAATATTTTACAGAATGATATTATTCGCACTATTTTCCAGACGAAAAGCTATAATGACGACAGCAAAAAACTGACACAACATTTGATTAACAACAACTATCCCATAGAGCAGCACAAGGTTCTCATGAATGAAACCGATAGAACAACGATTGCACTACTATGGCATGAAAATATAATCGACGTTCTGGGCAAATATGACAAGGATATTGCGGTGCCCTTTTATCAGAAAGTATTAGATAATATTTGTTTCGCGGATTACATTGATAGAATCACGTTTCAAAATCAGGCGTGGCAATTCAATGAAATGAGTTCGCTTATAAAAACCTTTTATAATAATAAAATATACCATGAGTATCCTGAATTTACGAAAAAACCCAAGTTTAATCCACCCGAAGTTCGTTTCACAAAAGTGTTGACAAAATATAGCACAGAATATAACAATTCGCTTTTTATTAAAACATTGTGCCAGCAACTTTCGATGGACCAGAAAGACATGTTTTCCTTTTTTATACATCTTCGAAAATTATATAGTGAAGAAGAAATATATAGCATGCTTGACAACTACGAAGTGTCAAAACTAGATATTAATCGTATGTATCGCTATTTAGATAAATACACGCAAAAGGTATTTGAATCACCGAGTGATAAGGGAGATAATGCGAGTGCATATGATAGCGATGACCCCGATATTCTTTGAGTCACGGAAATATAAAATAAAATAGTATGACAATATATTATTTTATTTTATTTTATATTATATACAGATATATATAATGTCATACTATAGTTCATATTCTTCATATTTAAATACACGACTATGCTGTAAAGATACATCCGGTTCTTCTGGTTCAGGAGCAACAGGACCGACTGGTCCAACCGGACCAACGGGACCAACGGGACCTGCAGGCGGCCCAACAGGCCCGCAAGGTGCAACAGGCCCGCAAGGTGCAACAGGCCCACAAGGTGCAACAGGTCCACAGGGTGCAACGGGTCCACAAGGTATTCCGACTACAATCACCGCAGGCTCAAATATCGGCATTACCGGGACAGCATCTATTCCTATCGTGTCTGTGTTAAATCCTCTCACATCCACCCTCAATCTCGGCACTCAAAGCATTACTGGTTCAACAAGTAATATCACCCTCTCAAGCGGTTCAAATCAAGCAAATATGAATGGAAATCTCGGTTTTACTTCAGCAGTTCAAGCAACCCCTACAACAAAGGCAAACCTATTCAATACGAGTATTAGTATTGAAACCAACGCTGATAAGGTTATAATACAACCGACGTCTATCCTCAAATCAGTAGGAGCGACAGCACTTTCAGTTGGGTCGGTGGGGTCTGCTCCATTAAATCTTATTGGTGCTGGAGGGAATGCTAATGGTGTTGTAATAAACCAAACGGCAAATGTTGGGACAAGTCTAACAACTAATCTTTTTAATGTAAAATACTATCCAGATACAATAATCACAAATAACAATCTTAACACTATTAGTGTCCCTCTACCACAGACAACTAATCAGCGTCTAACCCTTACTAATTTAGGTTTGACGAATACGAATAGTTGGGTGGATTACGGACAATCTGTTTTCAGCGGATATACCGCCTTTGGTAGAGATAGTAATGATTTTATATGGTTGGCGGACGCAACTGGGTCAATTCAAGTTTGGAACAGCACAATTGACACCCTTATACATTCATTTTCGGTTTCTGGTTCTACAAGCTCAGTATTGGTCTTTTACTATCAAGGCGGTTATATGTGGATTGGAGGTAATTTTATTAATGTGATAGATGTTAATGGAGTGAATGCTACACCACAATATAGTATTACGAGGGTTAGTATGTCCTCTTATCTTTTTGACCCTATATTTGACAGCGTGAGTTTTAATTATGGGGTTCAAAGTGGAACAGATGTCTATGCTATAGCAGATATAAATGGAAATCTGGGTATTGGCGGTAATTTTACTTCAAAGAGTAGTGGAGCAGTCCCTTTGAGTTATATAGCGGAAATAACCAACCCTTATGGTGCTGGTGGAAGTCAATTTTACAACGAGTTTCAAGGTGGGGCAAATGCGAAGGTTTATGCAATATACAACGACAGCGGAAATGGACGCACCTATATTGGAGGGGAATTTACGCAAGTTGGTATTAATACAACACCATATTCCGCTAATTTTTGTGCTTATTATGACCTCACTTTGGGTGGTTGGTTTCAAGTGGCGAATAATCAAATCAACGCCTCTGTTTATACAATCAAACCTACCTCCTATTCTCAAATCTTATTAACTGGTTTATTCAATACAAGTATGGGTATTAGTAATAATTTTAGTGTATATATAGACCCATCAACCCCTAACACTTTTAGTGATACAAACTTTAATATGGGTGGCGTTCTTCCAGATTGGAGGCAAGGATTTTTTAACGGAAGTTATAATGCTTTGATTGGGTTTGATAATACATTTTATATCAGTAATGCTTATCAAGTATGGACTTCGTTGGGACAAACTGGGGTGGGGTCATTAATAACTGGTATTGATAATTGGAATGGTTCTTACAAGGTAATAGGAACTGGATATGCTTGGGTTCGCTCATATTTTAACCTACCTCATTCTTGTATCTTTACTGGAACTTTCAAATATGACAACACTACTTACGGCAATTACACAATCGTTCCAAGGAATGCCTCACAGCAATTTATAGGCGACGCCACCAATTCTTTTTGGTCTATCATCGGTGCTGGGGTCGGCACTTTCAGTTAATCATGCATTTTACAATCTGCATAATATTCACATTATTCTTGTTATAAAAATATAACATATGACACGATATGTTATATTTTATATTTTATTTTATAAAGCATTTACTATCTCCAATGTCCGCGATACACACCACACCCCTAATCCTCACTCTTAAGCAGTCGCGTCGTCCTTGCAACTTTCGCCTTCCACCAGTCTATCGACTCTTGCGAAAATGCGTTGCGATGATACCGCCTATGTTCTGCTGCCTGTTGCGGCGAATCATAAAAGTAAAAATCAGGATCATATTTCCCACGACCAGCCCGCGCATCGCATACCTTCCAGAGCAAATCTTCGCACAGCGAGCCAAGTCGCCAAGGATATTCGACCCCCGTGACCGCATTTACAATATACCGACCCTGCACATTGGACGAAAAAGTCTTAGGTCGTTTTCCTTTTTTTTCGTTTGCACCTCCTCTTCCCATCGAACCCGCATCATCCCAATCATCTCCACCACCCTTTTGCACATTTTTTGCCATTTTAAACGTAACGTAAAGTAACTGATAAGTATATGTAACAAAATTTCTTTAAGCCATTTTTAAATATATTTTTGATGCACATTATGACGCCTTATGACACATTACTTATCACAACAACTTCACTCGATTCTCTCACTTTATTCTCAAGTTCGTTGATGGTAAGATTCTTATCGTCTAGTATCGCCTGTTGTTCGTCAATAAGTGATTTTAGTCGCTGGTTTTCTTTCAATGCACTTCCATATAGATCTTTCAAATGTTTAAACTGCTCCAATTGCTTCTGTTGCTTCTCTAATAGTTCAACTACTTCCGATATGCTAAGTTCGCGTGGCACTTTACCTTCTTCTTGAAATACTATTTTTAGTTGTGATGGGTGTGCTTGTTGTGCTTGTTGCGCCTGAATATTTTTCATCATTTGTTTTTTCCTCTCTTCAAACTCGCCAATCTGTTTCAAAACATCCGGTTTTAATTTTATATCACCTGGTTTGTATTCAGCCAGCTTATTTTCCAAATCTTCGGTGAAAAATTTCAGGATTTTATCATCTTTAATAAAGTCCCCCAATGTTTTTGAACTATATTTTGCATACTGGCTATCCGGGTGCCCAACTATGTCAATATTATCTAAAAGAATCCTCTTATCCATCGTATTATGCGAATGCGAAAAAACCAATATCGTTTTCAGCGGGTCTAGTTGCACAAATGGTATCGTATATCCTTTTAAAAATTCACGCTCTTCCGCCAAACAAGCGTCTTCATTATAGCGCGTCTGTTTCAATAACTGCCGCTTAAATGCAAATGTTCCCGCAGTAGCGTGGTCTTTTCCATACGGCCCAAATTGCACCATGCGTTTTCTATCATTGAAATAAATATACATTTCACTCGAACCGGCACACAATGCGGTGGGATGTGTAGTAAGCATATTTACCGCATGCGATACGCGGTCGGGAGGATAGTAGTCGTCGTCATCCATGTAAACTATAATATCTCCCTTGGATTTGTCATGCATGATGTTTCTTTTTTTGCCAAGCGTCATTTTTGTATTATACCTGAAATATTTTACACTCGGATGCCTCCCTACCAAATCCTCAATTGGATCCGTTCCGTCGTCTATGATAATCCACTCCATCCTATCTTTAGGATAATCTTGGCTATCAAAACACGTAATCATCGTTTCAATAAAAGGGCGGCGATTGAACGTAGGCGTGCATACGCTAACAAATGGTGAGTTACTGCGCGCGTTATTGTTGCGCAAATTTTTGTTATGTTTGGCCATTTTAATAATTAATAATAATATTATATTTTTAATTATATTTTTATCCTTAATACTATTTTTTGCTTCAAGGTTATTTTTAAAAATATTTTTATACCGCTTTGCATTATTAACTGCTATTTTTCAAGTATTGCAATACTATACTGACTATAACTATAAACATAATGCCTGCACCCCCTGATGCTCCCAAATCTTCGTAACCATAAAAACATATTATAAAGTAGAAGACTAATAACATATATGAATTAAGATTATTAAATATATTTTTCCATTTATCTTTTGTATCTGAATTATCATTTGACCAGGGATAAATAAAAAATATGTAAATTGTTTGTATTGCCATATAGAATCCATTTGCCATTGCTACAAACATCCCAATCGTAAAACTAAATATTAACCCCCAAACGATATGAGTCTGTAAGATTCCAAATCCAAAGGTTGTAATACCACTCCATATCGCTACAACAGGAACAAGAAGCTGCAACATAAAGAATGGCCATATTATAAATGCCGCAACTTTTAACATAGTTCTGTTCTCCATCTTACCATACCATGTATCTGTTTTACTATCTGCCACTTTGTCTTTAACTTTTAAAATTTCTAATAAAATGCGTATTAATGTTCTCCCACCTCTTCCAAGTCCACCATATACTGCTTCAAATAAATATTGCATAAATGCGCTAAAAAATCCTTGTTGATTTCTAGGGTCTGATTTTCCTTGAGCCGATAACCACAAAAAATATGTTGTATCTTTTTGTCTTTTTTTTATTTCTTCTTTATCCACAAAAGGTTGTTCGTCTCCTATCACTCTTCCCTCTCCTAAGCTATATGGAAAACCATATTTATACCAACATCTTTTTGATTCTGGGTTTTTTGTATACGGAGTTTTATATTCATCATCGGGAAGAATATAGTCCAAATTATCATCTGATTCACTAATTAAGTATATAGCATTTGTTGCCAGTGCCCCCCATATATATACAAATAACACCGATAATAAAGCATGAAAACAAAAAATTAAAATACTACCTGGGTTGACCTGCGTGCTTGCAGCAGCTGTAGTATTTGAATCTTGCTTGCCTGTAGCACTTGTAGGATTTATAGTGTTTGTGGTTTTATCGCTGTCAGATGAACCAAAAATATTTGACTTTGGATTCTCTTCTTTGATGCTTCCAGAGGGAGTAAAACTTTCAACTACTTTTTCATTGTCTGTATTTATATCTGTGACATCTTTTTTTTTTGATACCTTTTTATTTTTTAATCTTTTAATATTTGAATTATTAAAATATGTTGTTGACATGCAATATAATATGTATTAATAATATAATATATTATAACATTTTTATATTATTGAATCTAAAGGTTATAATAATCATATCATATTAAACCAATCGAAAAAGGTATCGTGTTTCATTTTTCTGGGAAGCACACAAACCACACAAAAAGCCGATTGCATGTGTAATAGACTTTATAGATATTATGTAGAATACGATACCACCAAGTTTTTACCTCGCATACATGAGACCTGCGTTCCCTGACATGAATGTAATAATATTGAAACGCTCTTCTAAAATTACTAAATTGTAGTTATATTCGTAGATGCGCCACATCGGTTTATTCACACCAATCGGAATTGGTGTATTTGTAACAGGGTCGACTGCAGTATCACAAATCGTCAAAAACTGCGTATCCGGATTGTTTTTCGGATAATATGTAGTAAATTCAAACTGCACATTCGAAAACTTGCTCGTATTTAGTGCACCGGATGGCTGCGTATTGAAAGGATTTGTATCAATACAGAAATTGTAACAATATAACCCATCGGGTCCATTCCCCTTGGTTCGCGCATATTTTTCAACATAGTTGTATACACCGGCATCCAGTGTATTTTCGCGGTATTTTCCATCCAACAAAATCGACATATTCATCAATATATCGCGCTGATTTTCTACATTGAATGGTGGCGTAATATAGAACGGATTTGCCCCCGAAGTCACCGGATTATATCCCGGTGCAAAGCCTGCGGTATATGGTGGTAAACCGCAGCCAAATGAAGTATATCCTACATTATCTATAGTTGCTTGCGCTGGTGACGCAGGAGCAGGTATTACATTATGTGGCAAATAGTTATATGGCCAATTCGTATAATTACTCCACTGATTGCGTAGATTGATATCACTTCGTTGAAAAAAGAACATCCAACTACTTACCATCCCTATCGTATTTTCTAGCCATACACGCTGTGTTCCTGTTACATTATCGAAATTCCACTCATATGCCGACTTGATTAAATATTTTTGCTCATTTCGCGCAAACAAATTCGCCTCTTCATTTGATAGAAATCCGTATGTGCTGATCAAGTGTATTTCTGCATTCCAATCTACCTGCGATGGATTGTTATACGTTTCTCTATCCAGTGATACACTTGGTGGTGTCTGTAGAAAACGATATAACTGCATATACTCTTTAGAATAATTGGGGCGGACATTGGGGTAGTTATTTGCAACATCTATAACATCACGTATCGTATAAAGGTCTTGAATGGGTCGCATCACGACATCTATTTTTAGCTCATTATATTGTAGCGCAGTCAATGGGAACGCCATTTTACTTGTTAATGTAAACCATGCATTTATAGGAATATATAATTTACGACTTCTTATAGATGGCTCGGCGCCCTGCGATAGTGTAGTATAATATGCGTTGGGATATGCATTCATGCGACTTCCGGAATTTCCTGGGTCGTTTAATTCAGGCACATTTCCCGTCATTTCATCATATAATTTTTTCTTATCATCTGGAAAATCGCGCTGAACAAGTGCAAGCAGGTATTTGCCCGTTAATACTTGCAATGTTTGCCCGCCGACAGATATCACAACCTCTTTAATCATCTGTGTCCCTAAATTCTCAATCCACTTGAATTCGTATGGTGCCCAGTTTTCGGCACAATTACTTGGTGGCCATATTGGGCTCCATATTGTGGGCATTGTTACAACCAAATACGTATCCATCAAAAGGTCAGCGTAGCGCGGAATTTTAAATGTGAACCTGGATTCTTCCGTCAACCGCAGTTTCCTCTGTCCATCAAAATCAATTCGAAATTTCTGCATTCCAAAATTCGTATATTTTGCATAGGTTGATTTAAAAAATGTTTTTGTAGGGTTTCCATTTAATATAACATTTTGATTTCCATAAGATACAAGATTTAGCAATCCGCCAGCCATTTATATAATATATATTTAATATATTTAATATATATTATAGTTATAATTATATAGTAAATTATATAGTAAAATATATATTATATAAAAACAAAACAACATACACGATACTACATAAACAACAACCAATAAACAACAAACTACAAACACAAAACTACTATTATTAAATGTCAGCGCCAGAACAATCGTTGCAACACTTATCTTTACCTGGCATAAAAAACGCATTAAAAAATTTAAAACTTTCAGATATTAAAAATCCACCATCTGTGGCAATCCATTGGTTTGGTATATCATTTGTCATTGTTATTTTACTTTGGGTGATTACATACATTACCGCCAAATTAAACTTGGATAGTGTAAACTGCGCTGCTATATCGAAGTCCAATCCAAAATTAACACAAATTACCTCTCTAAGTAATAAATTAACATCACCCGATTATATGGGCAAAAATATACGCGATTTTTATATCAAAACCGCCTACAACTGCTGTGCTTCGGGTAATTTCAAAAGCGACTATGTTTCAATGTGCGCCCTTTATAATGTAATTGCACAGGGTTGTCGCTGCCTTGATTTCGAAATTTATTGTTTGAATGATACACCCGTTGTCGCAGTATCTTCAATTGACCAAATTGGCGTAAAACAAAGTTATAACTTTTTAAATGTCGCGGATGTATTGGAGGCAGTTAACAATTACGCGTTAAATTCAAGTGGAAGTACGCTCCCAAGTTTAATCGCCGGTTCAACAGATAAACCACAGCGTTTCTGTCCAAATCCAACCGACCCCATGTTTCTACATTTTCGTCTTAAAACAAACAACGTGGGTGTCATCAACCAGCTTGCTTCTATTATCGCGAAAACATTCGAATCAAAATTATTACCGATTCAATTTATGCGTGAAGCAAATGGAAAAAATATGACAAAAACGCCCATTAAAGATTTGGTTGATAATATAAACGGAAAAGTAGTTATTATGGTCGAGAAAAATAGCAACACGGGAGGTATGCCTATTTTATACCAGTCGGCCAATATGTGGGAACTTACAAATATTACGACGAATTCGGTTTATATTCACGAAAAGCGTTTTACCGATATTAAGAACACCAATTCGCCAAAAGAAATTGTAGATTTTAATCGTCAGAATATGACAATTGTTTTGCCGGACTTGAATGAAAATAATACAAACTATATTTATGTTGTGCCTCGAATGTTGGGGTGCCAATTTATTGCAATGAACTTCCAGAATACCGACCAGAATCTTATTTCTTATAATAAATTTTTTGATGATAGCAAATCTGCATTTGTTCCAAGACCCGCCGATTTGTTATACGTGCCCGTTTTGATTCCAGAACCAAAGAAGCTTGATAATGCTCTTCTATATAGCAATAAAAAATCTATAAAAATAGGTGGCATAGAAATGGAATTTTAATATATATATATATATACAAACAACTATTATAACTATTGTTTTTGTTTTTTGCCTAACAATAGTTATATACCATATATTTTTAACTTCCTCCTCTTCCTCTTCTATTTTTTCTAGTTTGTCTATTTTTTCTAGTTCGTTTACTTCTGCTACTTCGATTTCTTATTCTGTTTCTTATTCTGTTTCTTATTTTTGATTTATTTCTCTCGTTTCTCCCGCTTCTCTCCCTTCTCTCATTTTTAAACGTAGCCTTGCGACGTGTGTTTATTTTCTTTCCTCCTCCTATTCCTAGACCCAAATCTGGAACTACTGGAACGTTTCCTTGGTGACGGGAAAAACAACCACAACTAAGATCTAATATAGTAACACGTTTTTTTTTCCTGACACCTTCAAAGTATGCTTGATCGATTATAGATGAAAGTAATGAAGAAAAATCGCTCAATGTTGTATTATAATATCCTTGTGCATTGCGTCCTGTTCCATCAAAAATTTTGTGTATTGGAACATCGATAGAACTTGTTTCAGGAATTATAGACATTTCACCCTTGGCGTTTATAACTGAAACCAAATTATATCTATATATTTTTACTTTGAATGGAATATCCTTGTCATTTTCAGGATGATATTGGTATACTTTTTCAACATGAGTCGCGTTATATGCACCTTCTTTTACAAGAACTCTTACACAAGAAAACCTTTGATCCATAGTGTCCAGTGCATCCTTGCGTACAAGCCATGAATGTGAACCAGGAATTGCTAGGTCAATTGCAATTTTACAATTCTGTTCAAAATAATATGCATCGTGTCGTCGCAACCCCCAGAGTAACGAATATGAAAATGCATCAAATAAATCGTCGTCTATTTTTAAAACCCCGTTACGATTCATACAAATAATAGCACTAATAAGCCTTTTTTGTATCATATTATAACTTTCATGTCTAATATCTAAAGTTGCATATTGGACATTAAGTCCTTCCTCTCCCATTATTATTTTAACACAACCTCTTACAAGTGAAAACAATCTACTTTTTACGACACCACTTACTTTTGTAATTGAAGATGCTACGCCTGAAAAACGAGACCGAACCACCCCCGACAAACCAGCAAATGGTGAGGGGAAAGGAAACTCTGATGGAGATGGGTGTGGGCGTGGGGATGAGTGTGGAGATCGGCCTGGGATTTTATACCCTTTAACTTTAGTTAGATGACGCATGACGCCTGTAGGTGCGCGACTTGTAAATACACGACGACTAGCCCCATGTGTTTTTTGTGTTTGTGATTGTGTTGGCGTCGGCGATGGCTTTGACTTTGATGACGACCCTGGTGATGATCTTGGTGATGGCGGAGATTCAGGCATCTGTACTGCAGATATTTTCTCACTAAGTAATGTTGCAAATCTATCTAAATTATCACTGACAACGCGGTCATATACACCTTCTATCAAATTGGGTATACCAGTATTGACTTGTGATGGTGGAGCTGCTCCACAAATTGTTAACGAATTATATCCATCAAATTTATTTCCTGGAACTATTAATGGAGCAATTTGTCTTGTAACTTCCATAACGGGTCCTTTGGTATTATCTATATCATACCCTCCATGAACAGATAAAACAACGATGAATAAAGTTTCATCACTATTTATTTTAGGATTGCGTGAACCACCGCGTAGCGAAGCTTCTTTGTATTCTTCTTCTTCTTCTTTAAGGGGAGATAAAACAGGTTTAAAAATTGTAGTGGGTTTTGTTATAGGCTCTCGAGGTTCATAAATATACCTATTTAAATCAGTATTGTCTTGAAGCACACTATCAGGTAAAGGCTCTACGTGAGCATTTTCTAACGTTTTAAATAAACCAATTGGATCTGTAAATTTTATACTAGGTGGACTTCCGCGTGATCCTCTTGGCGATCTTAATTCTGACATATTTATTATACTATTTTTATTCGATTTATCTTGCTATATTATCTTAATATATTATCTCAAGATAATATAACTATAATACCCCCCAATAACATGAATAATGGAAAAGATATTTTATTAAATACTATTTACTATGAAAATCGCGAATTGGAATTATTAAAAAATGCCATGGATGTCGAAGCAAAAAAACGTGGCGAGCGTATTGCGCAAAATCCCATCATGAAAAATATTATAGACGTTCTTGAAAAATTTATTCATGATAAGAAGCTCGTATGTTACGGCGGCACGGCGATTAATAATATTCTCCCCAAAGAAGACCAATTTTATAATCGCAATATTGAAATACCCGACTATGATTTCTTTTCACCCAATGCAATGAATGATGCAAAAGAGCTTGCCGATATTTATTTCAAGCAAGGTTTTTCCAGTGTTGAAGCAAAAGCTGGTGTTCATTATGGGACATATAAGGTATTCGTCAATTTCTTTCAAATCGCCGATATTACACAAATCGACAGCAAGTTATTTAGTAGTCTTAAAAAAAACGCAGTAAGCAAAGAAGGTATTTTATATTCCCCACCGAATTTTCTACGGATGGCAATGTATTTAGAGTTATCGCGTCCTAGTGGCGATATATCGCGATGGGAAAAAGTCCTCAAGCGTCTAAACTTATTAAACAAAAACTACCCCTTAAAAGCAACCAACTGCGACCCAGAATCATTTGCCAAATCTTTATCCGCGCGTTCATATAATAAACAATACTTTCACGAAAAAGAGAAAATACAAGATGTTATCAAAAGTGTAGCAGCAGCGTCGTCGTCTTCGTCTTCGTCAGATAAGCTCGTTCTTATCGGCGGATACGCGTTTTCACTTTATTCGCGATACTTGAAAGCACGAGAGCGTGAATATTTAACAGAAAACCCGGTTTTTGATATGTTGTCTTTTAATCCTGACAAAACCGCGAAACTCATTAAAGAAAAATTGGAAGCCATCGATATTCGCGACGTAAGTATCGAAAAGAAGCCATCTGTTTCAGAATATTTATCGACACATTATGAAATAAAAATCGGCAGTCAGCCCATAGTATACCTTTATAGGCCCCTCGCATGTCATAGTTACAATACGATTAAAGTCGGCGATAAAATATACCGGGTTGCAACGATTGACACCATGCTCAGTTTCTATTTATTGTTCTTATATATTGACCGCCCATATTTCAACCCCAGACGAATTCTATGTATGTGCGAGTATCTCTTTAAAATCCAGCAGAAAAATCGCGTAAAATTGCGCGGAATATTGCGGCGGTTTAGTGTTTCCTGTTATGGAAAGCAAAAAACGATTGAAGATATTCGCAATGAAAAAGCAGAGCAGTTTAAACGTCTTAAAAACAAACGCAAAACACGTGAATACGATAAATGGTTTCTGCGATATAATCCTGAAAATAATCCATCAAATAAGCCATTTATCGAAAAAAATAAACCGAAAAAGACGAATGAAGATATAATTAACGAGGCAAAACTGGCCTTTGAAGCGAAAGCAATCGCATCGAATGCGGTTATTAATCAGATAGAGAAAATACAGAGAAATAGTGGGGCGGCATCCGCATCTAAACGTAGTAATAAAAGAAAAACGAAAAAAAATAACAAGGATACCAAGAATACCGCAAAATCTTATATGGGTGCGATTCCTGTTATGATGGAACCGGGTATAAAATCGCAAAATAATAAAACAATACGTCGGGGAGTAGACATAGAGGTAAAATTGAATAAAAATATCGTAAATAAAGAAGTTGAAAATATATTATATATAAAAGATATAATTACTCCTTCGTCGTTGTTGACATCAAATTCTATGACCCCGACTAGTTATGAGGATAGAGACACTGACAAATAGCAAAAATGTATTTAGTAGAAAATAAATAGATTTTTTTGAGTTATATTCTTTATGTGCATTATATCCTTTTTGTATTTATTCTCTCCTTTCTCTCCTTTCTCTCCGTTTTCTCGTCTATACAAATATGTAAATGAGTAGATATAAATAGATATAAATAGGTATAAATAGATATAAAATCAACAAGTGTAAATTATATATCTATACTCATCCCTATAAACATGACAACGCAAATTTCAGACAACAACGACGACGCTCATGATAACTTGTTATGGTGCGGACATTATAAATCGAGGTGCACACTAATTGCAAAATGTTGCGGACAAGAATTTGGATGCAGGTTTTGCCACGACACCCAAGTCGAGTCTCATATAATGAATCGCTATGATGTGGAAGAGGTAGTTTGTAACAAGTGCAAAATGAGACAAGCAGTATCGAATTCGTGTAAAAATGATAAATGCGCGAATAAAGACATTCCGTTTGCAAAGTACACATGCGACGTATGTCACCTTTATTCGGATAGTCATATAACCGAAATATATCATTGTGATAAATGTAAAATATGTCGCATGTGTAGTTTGGGATACACAAGTAAAGACTATATCCATTGTGATAATTGCGGGGGTTGTATACTTGGCAGTTTAAAAGATACACATAAATGTATTCCCGATGGATTGACAGGGGATTGTTGTATATGTTTAGAAAGTATATTTTTATCAAAAGAACCCATAAGACTATTGCCATGTGGGCATGCGATTCATGGAAAATGTTTAGAAGATTTATTAAGAAATAATAGAATATCGTGTCCCTTGTGTAGAAAGTCGTTGGTAGATGGCGAAGTATTGCAAAACCTAATAATAAGAATAGACGCAGTTATTGAATCCAACCCATTTCAACCTAGTGTATTAACAAAAATAAAATGCAACGATTGTGCGTTTAATGATAAAGTATTATATCATCCGTTGGGATTAAAATGCGGAGGCTGTGGCGGATATAACACAACAAGAGACACAAGTGCGGATGCGGATGCGGATGCGGACACGAATCAATAAAACCACAATAATACAACTATATAAAATAATCGAATATAAAATTTAAAAAAAATTATCTGTATACTATATACTATATACTATATACTATATACTATACAACCAACATAATACTATAAAATGAAATATATTTCAATACCAATATTTATAGCAAGTTTTTTAATAGGGATGGTATATATTCACCTGTCAAACCCACCTACTAGAAATATAACCATCTTCCCAACTATAGATAATGTTGGTAAATTCCAGTATAAAGACCGCGCGGATAATTGTTTTGCGTTTATACCAAACGAAAAGAAATGCCCATTCATGTCAAATTCCATTAAAAAAATACCAATTCAGGTTTAATTTATATAATTAAAATATTATACAATAGTTATATATAAATTATAATTATATTATATATAACACACACACAGAAACAACAACAAAACAATGAATGTTAAAAGATGGTTGCACTCGGATACGAGCAAGTATATAATTTCGGTTATTTTAGGATTAGGGCTTTCGACCTTATTTAGAAAAGAATGTATAGGCGATAAATGTTTAAAGTTTCTAGCACCCCCCATAACCGAATTAGAAAAAGAGACATATATGTATGGTAAAAAATGTTACACCTATAATAGTTCATCTGAAAGCTGTGACAATGAAAAAAAGAAGGTAAGTTTTGCGTAGTAAGTAAAATCTATCAATCTTTATAGAATATATTAAGAAAATGGGCGATACAACAAGCATCGATGACCTTCCAACAGACCCGAGTTCGGGGAATATGAACAATAATGTTGTTTTACAAAAAATAGAGTTAAGTAGCGGAGCAGGTGTGGGTGGTCAGGGACAACATCCTCAAGGACAAGTATATAATCCCAATATTTCGGGTTTAGGGGTTAGTGGACCATCACAATCGCAACAACCACAACCACAACTACAACTACAAATGCCACCCTCTTCCAATATCATGAATGAAATGATTTCCGGATTGCAAAGGGCAAGTGCTTCAGGTATGACAAATCTTCCATCTAGGGATATACCCATGAATACTTCAAATATAATGAATGATGCACAAATAAATACGAATTTTATTCCGAATCCGCAAGCACATGCACATGGTCATGGACCTAGATCGTCGATGTCATCTAATAATTATATTGAAGAACACGAACAGGATATGACAAGCGAAGAAAAATATAGAAAATCGCAAATAGTAAACTCGAATGCCGAAAATATATATAAACTTATTCAAATACCTGTTATTGTTGGTATATTATACTTTGCATTCCAACTACCCGTCACAAGAAAATATGTTTGTAAATTTATCCCCTCTGTTTTCAAGTCTGATGGAAACTATAATATTAGCGGACTTATTTTTATGAGTGCATTATTTGCGTGTTCGTTTTTTGGGCTGTCAAAGGTTCTTGAGATGTCAGAATCATGGTGATTGAGGATTACACGGGATGAGAAAGGAGAGAAAGGAGAGAAACGAGAGAAATAAACAAATATTCATATACTCATATACAAAATAATAAAATTGGTTTTATCTCCCATAAAATTGACAAATTTTATATGATATTATAGTATTATCATATCAAATCAAATAAAAACACACACACACACGCACACACACATTTCAATGTTGGAAAATTATTCATTACCTCTTATACAAACACCCACATATTATGGCTGGTATTCTGAAGCAGTTCAGTGTCTTCGTAAATGCAATCCAACAGAACATACATACAAAAATAAGGGCATCGTGTTAACATCCCCGCCATACACATACTGGAAACAAGGCGATAAACTTGTGCTCGTCACTGAAATAACAAATAGTGCATTCCCTACACCTAGACAAGTCAAAAATGGTGACATATTTTTAGGACCCCTTGATTCATACCAAGGACGTTCATATTGGCGCTTATCGGATAAGGACGCGCGGAACCACGCCCAGACTTCCCGCAATCTATTTGGAAAATGAAATAACTTGTGGGCGTTCAATATTTATTTCCGAGTTTTTTATATTGCTTATTTGTTGTATTAAAAGATATTCATTTGTATTTTCGTCGTATTCGACGCCGTTATATACATAAGTTGTATTCCTAATTTTTTCAGCAATCGGAACAATATAATTCAGGTATATTTCAATCGCCGGTTTCACAACTTCAATACGCCCTCCTTCCATATAGTCTTTCATAATTGCTTTAAATTGTTCAACGTAGGTATAAAGTTCGGCATTTAACACTTTTAACTTTTCAACCTTTTCCGGACTTTGTGTATTATCAATATAAATATTATACATTTTCTCGTATTTTGCAAGCTCAGTTTCTAACTCCTTTTTTGATTCGTCGAATTTTTGCTTGAGTTGCTCATCGGAAATATACCTAAATAATAAATCCAACTTAAATTTTATGATATTTTCCTTGATTTTTTCTATTTTTTCATAAGATTGTGTGATCAGTTTTTCAATATTCCCTTTTTTTCCTCTTGCAATTTCAATATTTAAACCGCATGGTTGCGATTTACTACCACAAACCGCTTTTAGAATACGATTTTCATTTGTAAAAATAGTTCCTCCGGCGGCTTTACAAACAACGCATTTCCTTTTTTGAGACAAATCTGCAATCTTTGCTTTCTTTTTTGAATACGCGATCGTAATATCTGAAATAATGGCGTGTTTTTTACTATCGTATGTTTTATCGTATTGATCTTTTAATTTATAATATTCTTGCAATGCATTATCAATCGAAATGTGAGGATGTGACATACTATTCTATATTTATATTATATAAAATAATAAATACTATAATCATGCATTTATTATTTACTATTTTCTATTTACTATTTACTATTTACTATTTATTATTTATTATTTATACGGATTCACAATAACATCTGATGATTGAACATCCCATATAGGTAAATCTGTAATTAAATTAGCTCCTGTTTTTTTATTCTTTTCAATATTAACATTTAGTGCATTTAGTCTTATCAAAACATCTTGTTTTTCTTCTCTGAATTTTCGTTCCTTTTCTTCCGGTGAAAGTTTTCCACGATACTTGTAATACAAAAAACCCCCTATTATCAAAACAAACACTAGAAATAAAACAACATTGAATATAAGATTACTAAAGACATGTTTTTGTTGACTGCAGTGTTTTAATACTTTGCTCATAAAAAATTTAACACCTGGTTCTGTAAGACTCGGTTTTTCCATAGTAAAGTATCAAATAAAACAACTATTACATTATAATATTATTTTTATAAATTAATTTATACATATTATACATAGTAAATATACCAATCATAATCAATGTCACCAAAGCCAACAACATCGGGTCTCCCACCTGCACCTCCCCCCACCGAACCGCAACTGCAATCTCCTAGTTCATTCCCCACCACAAATACTTCAACTTCACCACCTAACCCATCCACTGCAATTTTCGCATTCTTCATCATCACACTTATATTTACGATTATAAAATATAGCATACCCGATACTATGTTAACTTTAATTAATATAATATATATCGGCACGCTTATGGCAGTCCTAATAACAATAAATTCATCTTTAGCAAAAACAATATGTGATAATCCGCAGTCAACATCGTCGGGTATTGTAGCAACTATTTTTCCAATGCTTTTCATATTTGGTCTTTTGCAATTACTGCTTACCATATTTCCGGGATGGATGGAACCATTCTCAAATACATTTGGGTATGCGATTGCTAAAATAGGGGGTGCAGAAAAGGTAGTGAGAGAAGTATTGAAAACAGACACACAACAAGGGGATATATCAAAGGCAATATCAAATATATACAATGACCCATCTATATTTTTGAACCAATTTAACTACGAGAATGAGGAAGATTTTAAAACAAAATGGGCCAAAAGTGGGAATTTATTTAATACGGACGCAGGCGTAGGTGGCTCTAAATATAATGATTTCAGAAATATGGTAAAATTGAAAGACCTGGTTGCACAATTTGTATGGTATATGCTCGCCGGTATTTTGGTAACCTCGCGCAGTTATAACTATATTATCAACCAGCCATGTGGTTTAAGCCCCGAGGTTGCAGAGAAAATAGCATCAAACTATGCTAAAAGTGATACCAGTGGTGCCGATAAAAATACAACTCCAAAAGGGTTTGTATATGATGCAGCAAACTAATTAATATGTCGGCAAACCTTCATAGTCATAAATATACATCACTGCTATATAAACAATGATGGCTAGAACGATTGAAAATAGCCATATAGGGAGAACGGATTTATTTTTATATCCTATACCAAACCGACGAAAACTGAGGTCGCGATTATATATAATCGAGGGACGAAAAGCATTCACCAGGGCAAATAAAATAATAAAAATAAATATTGCTACATAAATCATATTATCCTTTGAAATCAAGCTTTGAAACATTTTGTATTTTCGGTATTTGGCGTATCGGCAACTATACTATATCTTATATATCACAGGTAAAATATTTGAACACAAAAACATCAAATATTTTACTCACGTGGCTACATTACACTTTTGTCTAAAGTCACTTCGCGTCCAATATTTTTTATTATTTTTTTCTCGTTTTTTTCAAAATCTTCTACAGGTTCGCATATATTGCGCATCATAGTCAGATACTCAATCTGCGTCGCCTCTGTATCAAACCAGTTTGGATTCTTTTCAACCCATAAATACAATGAGTTACGTTCCTTATTTGCTACTTTTACAATAGTATTTTTTATCTTACTATGATTATCATCCTTTTCCCATTTTTCCTTATCTTTTATATAAATTATATCCCTCTTTGCATCCGTGCAATGAATAGGGCGTTTATGAATATCTAATTCTTTCAAACCCTTTATCATAAGGTTACTTATACCTTGAACCATACCATTTTTATTTGAAAAATCCAGATCCTCCAATGTTATTTTAAGAGACTCAATAAAGTCGCTAATATTGAGAGCATCTTTGCACTTCTCATTCAAAAACAGATTCAAATTAAAGTTATTTGTATTATTGACAATATTATTCACCACACTTTTCTCACGAGATAAGCTAATAAGTTGTTCCTGTAGTTTTTCATTCTGCTCGATAAGCTTTATCACAACTTTGTTGCTAATCGTATTATCTTTGGATGTGACGGATAATGATAAGCCTTCTTCCTCCTTTTTAGAATGTAACACCATAAGACATTTTTTTTTATGAAAACATAAACTAGATGCGAACTTATATGAATGTCCGCACACACATTTACACGATTTATCGTCTTGGGTTTTTTGGAACTTTTTGTTAGTATTTGTTAGTATTTTATGTTTACGTGTCAACAAATGACGAGCATAATCATTCTTATGATGTGACTTATAGTGACAAGACGAACAAGAAAAAATGTCCGGGTTTTTTTGGGTTTTTTCGTTAGTAGACATTAGTATATAATGTCCATAGACAAAAATGTCTAAACCTTTTTCATAAATATTTTAAAAAGTTATCGTAACAAATTTTCAAACTCAAAAAACCAACTAACTATTTTTGTCTATCATTATTTCTTTTTCAATATGTTTTATAATTTTACGTTCGTAGTTCTCATAATTTTCAATCGGTTCACAAATAGAACGCACCATAGTTAGGTACTCGATTTGTTTTTGCTCTGTTTCTATCCAATCGGGATTATCTATTGCCCATTGTTGTAATGCAGAACGTTCTTTGTCTGCGATTTTCACAATTGTATTTTTCATTTTATCATGGTTGTCGTCTTTGTGCCACTTATCTTCATCTTTGATATACATAACGTCGCGCTTAATATCAGTACAATGAATTGGGCGCTTATACACATCTAACTCTTTAAGACCCTTTATCATAACATCTGTTATACCCTTGGAAATTCCGTTCTTCTTTGAAAAAAGTAAATCATCAAGGGTTATTTTTAATGAGTCAATAAAGTCATTTATATTGAGAGCATCTTTGCATTTCTCATTTAGAAAAACATTAAGGTTGAAGTTATTTGTTGTATTATTATTAGTATTTGTTATATTTGTATTATTTGTATTATTAGTTATATTACCTACTTTTGGTATAATAGTAATTATTTGTTCTTGTTGTTTTTTTATTTGTTCTTGTTGTTCTTTTATTATTTTCATCATTTCCTTATTATCATTTATCAATTCAATGAACATATGTTTTGTTATAATATTTTTACTATCAGAACATAAAATATAATCATTTTGTATAATTTTATCATCATTATTTTCAATATTATTATCATATTTGGTGTCATTATTTTCACTATCTTTTTTTAAACTATTTAAAACTATACAGGTTCGCTTATGCTTTGCTATACTCGAACTATGAAGATATATGTTACCACATATGCATTTAAAATGTTTATTTTTTATTAATGGCGTTTTTTTGCTAGTCTCTGCTAGTCTTTTATGTTTGATGGTCTCGAGGTGTCTATAGTAATCACTTTGTTTAGAGCATTTAAAGTCACATTTTTCACATATAAAAAATGGCGTTTTTTCGGCGTTTTTTCTACTAGTCATTCCTATATATTAGACTAGCAAAAAAACGCCTAAACCCTTTTCATAAATATTGTAAAAAAAATCAAAAAAGTTATCGTAACAAATTTTCAAACTAAAAAAAGCAAATGAGAGCATTATGGTCTGAGTGAGATTTTCAACATTTTTTTCAAATCTATAAATGAAAATCAGAAAATGGACATTTATAAATGTCCTTTTTTCAAAAATCCAAAATAGATTTGAAAAAACATTACATCATTCATTTTCACAACTATTGCGTTCCATTTCACCAAAGTCACAATATATTTATATAAGTTTTACACAAGTTTTACACAAGGGTTTTCTTTTTTATGATTCCAAAAGGTCAAACCACACGCTTCCCAATCTTATAGCAGCGGCGCATTGCGAACTTATGGTCGCTGTGTTTTATGCATTTCGTGATGTGACTGAATATGCAACCAAATGTATAAAATCGTGGTTTGGATTTGTTACGATAAAATGCGGCAAAATGGCTGCGTGTCTTTAAGCCGGTTTGGAAATAAAATATATATTATTGGTAAACATATATTTTATGAAATATAATGGAGTTGCACTCGTCTAATCATCCCCTAATCCACCATCACGCTGATTATATTCTCCGTCATCATCTGCACCATATTCATCATCGTCGCCCTGTAAACGGAAATCATCTTCTATTTCTGCTTCGACGAGGGCATCTTGTTGCATATTTTCTTCTTGCTCTGTAGTAAATACGTCGCGCATACGTTGCGTGACTTTGTCGTTCTTTTTAATACGATTTTCTTGTTTTGCGGCTGCCTCTTCGCGCTGGAATTCGGACTCCATCGCCGAGCGTTCTTCTTCATATGTCTCGGGGACATAGAAACGCAGACCTTTAGTGCCGCCGACATTCCAGTCGCCAATGCGGAGTTTCTTCATGATATTTTCAACCTGGCGCTCGTCTTGTTGCATATCCCGTAAATCCCTAGTAATAATGTCTTTTTCTTTGTCTTTTGACTGCGTAATATCTTCTTTGATGCTTTTTTTATTGACATTGATGGCTGCTTTGTCGCTTATCATCATGCCGATAAACACCCCTAGTAATTCGGCGACAACCTTTTTCAGTTCGACGTTCTCCGACGCAACCATCGATATTTCAGATAAAAGCCCGATACCATTTTGCTCGTCTTGTGCCTCTAATACGGACATTAGTTCTTGCTCCATGCCTTCCGGAACGGGAGCTTCTGCAACAATGATTTGCGGCGATTTTGCAAGTGTTATATATTTCATTAAAACATTTAGCAAATAGTGTGCAAACATATATCTTACTAGCTCGTCGTTGAAAATAGAATACTGACCTCTCACGACTATTTCGCCTGTTGCTGATGCTGATGCTTCCATGTATCCCATTTCCATCGCCGCTTCACTCTCTTGTGGTTGCTTGCGTCGCGACGATGATGCTGCCGCCATTCTGCTCGACTCAAGAATTCCTTGCATAAGAACTCCGCTTTGCCCCCTTGCACTTCCACGCCCTCGTCCTGGACCACCTCGCCCAATATCACTTTCGGCCAAATCGAACTCGACGTCTTCACCTTCAATGCCGACATCTATTACATCAATTACTCTCGCGTATAGTGGCGTATGGGTTGCAAATCGTAACCAATCTTGCGAACTCTTTTTTATATTTTTCATAATATCCGTCAAAATACTATCTTTGTCTTTTAGGAATTTATCAAGACGCGAATAATAGACCTTTATTATACTTTGAATGTCGCGGACATGAACCTGCGAAAGCCCCCAATGTTTAGGGACGGAAATCTTTTTATAGTCGATGTTGTTTAGGATTAAATTGGGGTAAATGTCTACCAAATTGCGCATCTGGTTCACGACAAATTGCATACCTTTGTATGTGGCAGTATCGCGTCGAGGACACAAAATGCCATCACCGACGCCCATTTTTCTAAAACTTGCTGGATTTGTTAAAAAGTCGACAAATCGCGCACGGGTTCGAGAGTCCATGCGCTTCTGTTCATTTAGAAACTGCATAACTTCTCCTACCATGGCGTTATTTGTTTCAGACAAGTAGTTCATAAAATCGCGCAACTCGGCTGTATCCTCTGTTATTTTAATATTATAGTCAAATGTATCCATGATGGTGAGAATCTTTTGCATAAATATTTCCGGGACATCACACTTACCGGATGGTTGCGCTTGGCACGCCTGTATCAGATCGCGCATCTGTTGTGCATACGATATTTCCTTTTTACTAAAATCGAATGGAATGAGATGTTCGCGGTTTACAATCTGCAAAAGTGCATAAAGCGATTCTTCGGTATAGGTATACTCTCCACTACTTTTCAGTTTATCAACTATTTTTTTGATAGATTCGTCGCTATTGCCTCTATCATATAAAGATGCGGGTGGTTTATCGTGGCATAAATGCTGAATACTTTCGGGGACGGGAACATCGCTATTGAATTTACAATAGGTAATAAATGCCAAATATATGGTATCTTCGTGAAATGTTGTC